>ERZ1673703.73-NODE-73-length-124787-cov-9.268672_pt1 | contig 124787 bp, 126 predicted proteins | sample MGYA00580233_ERZ1673703 | MGnify/ENA primary metagenome ERZ1673703 (study PRJEB41218, sample SAMN15661748) | gut metagenome | host: Homo sapiens | place: Canada: London | collected 2015-08-20/2019-03-30 | study: EMG produced TPA metagenomics assembly of... | reverse complement strand
CCCGGTGTGTGCAATATACGAAAAAAAAGCCCGTACTTTCGTACGAGCTCTTCTTTAAATATGGCGGTGAGGGGGGGATTCGAACCCCCGATACGTTGCCGTATACACACTTTCCAGGCGTGCTCCTTCAGCCACTCGGACACCTCACCAAATTGTCGTTCCTGTCTTGCTGGAACGGGCGCTAATTTAGGGAAATCATGACCTGAGGTCAACAAACTTTTTGAAAAAATCGCGCGTTTATTCAAACTTCAATCAATGTGTGGTTTTAATAAGCGAAATCTGCTTTTTTTGCCACCGACCACGGATTTGTTATGCTGGTGGCCTTTGTAGATCATAATGATAAGTGCGAATAAATTTCGCACAACGCTTTTCGGGAGTCAGTATGGATATCATCTTTTATCACCCAACGTTCGATACCCAATGGTGGATTGAGGCACTGCGCAAAGCTATTCCTCAGGCAAGAGTCAGAGCATGGAAAAGCGGAGATAATGACTCTGCTGATTATGCTTTAGTCTGGCATCCTCCTGTTGAAATGCTGGCAGGGCGCGATCTTAAAGCGGTGTTCGCACTCGGGGCCGGTGTTGATTCTATTTTGAGCAAGCTACAGGCACACCCTGAAATGCTGAACCCTTCTGTTCCACTTTTTCGCCTGGAAGATACCGGTATGGGCGAGCAAATGCAGGAATATGCTGTCAGTCAGGTGCTGCATTGGTTTCGACGTTTTGACGATTATCGCATCCAGCAAAATAGTTCGCATTGGCAACCGCTGCCTGAATATCATCGGGAAGATTTTACCATCGGCATTTTGGGCGCAGGCGTACTGGGCAGTAAAGTTGCTCAGAGTCTGCAAACCTGGCGCTTTCCGCTGCGTTGCTGGAGTCGAACCCGTAAATCGTGGCCTGGCGTGCAAAGCTTTGCCGGACGGGAAGAACTGTCTGCATTTCTGAGCCAATGTCGGGTATTGATTAATTTGTTACCGAATACCCCTGAAACCGTCGGCATTATTAATCAACAATTACTCGAAAAATTACCGGATGGCGCGTATCTCCTCAACCTGGCGCGTGGTGTTCATGTTGTGGAAGATGACCTGCTCGCGGCGCTGGATAGCGGCAAAGTTAAAGGCGCAATGTTGGATGTTTTTAATCGTGAACCCTTACCGCCTGAAAGTCCGCTCTGGCAACATCCACGCGTGACGATAACACCACATGTCGCCGCGATTACCCGTCCCGCTGAAGCTGTGGAGTACATTTCTCGCACCATTGCCCAGCTCGAAAAAGGGGAGAGGGTCTGCGGGCAAGTCGACCGCGCACGCGGCTACTAATAAAGCATCAGGATTCCTGCTATCCTTGGCGGGAATTGAATACAGGAGAGAGTTATGTATCCCGTCGACCTTCATATGCATACCGTTGCCAGCACACATGCATATAGCACATTAAGTGATTACATTGCCCAGGCCAAACAAAAGGGCATTAAACTTTTTGCGATCACCGATCATGGCCCGGATATGGAAGATGCGCCGCATCACTGGCACTTCATTAACATGCGTATCTGGCCGCGAGTGGTTGATGGGGTAGGGATCCTGCGCGGCATCGAAGCTAACATTAAAAATGTTGATGGTGAAATTGACTGCAGCGGTAAAATGTTTGACTCGCTGGATCTAATTATTGCCGGTTTTCATGAGCCGGTTTTTGCGCCACATGACAAAGCGACCAATACACAAGCGATGATCGCCACTATCGCCAGCGGCAATGTGCATATAATAAGCCATCCCGGAAATCCCAAATATGAAATAGATGTGAAAGCCGTTGCTGAAGCAGCCGCGAAACATCAGGTGGCGCTGGAAATCAATAATTCCTCATTTTTACACTCACGTAAGGGCAGTGAAGACAACTGTCGTGAGGTAGCCGCAGCGGTACGTGATGCTGGAGGTTGGGTGGCATTAGGCTCGGATTCTCACACCGCGTTTACCATGGGGGAATTTGAAGAGTGTCTTAAAATCCTCGACGCGGTAGATTTTCCGCCAGAGCGCATTTTGAATGTTTCTCCGCGCCGCTTACTGAACTTCCTTGAATCTCGCGGTATGGCACCGATTGCGGAATTTGCAGACCTTTAATTACTAGTAATGGAAATATATTAATGAACGAGTTTTCTATCCTCTGTCGTGTGCTGGGTTCGCTCTATTACCGCCAACCACAAGATCCTTTACTGGTGCCGCTGTTTACCCTGATTCGTGAGGGGAAACTGGCTGCGAACTGGCCACTGGAGCAGGATGAGTTGCTGACACGTTTGCAGAAAAGCTGTGATATGACGCAAGTCTCTGCCGATTACAATGCGTTGTTTATCGGCGATGAATGTGCTGTGCCGCCATATCGTAGCGCATGGGTTGAGGGCGCGACGGAAGCGGAAGTGCGCGCTTTTCTTTCTGAGCGAGGGATGCCATTAGCGGATACGCCAGCCGATCACATCGGCACATTGCTGCTCGCAGCTTCCTGGCTGGAAGATCAGTCAACGGAAGATGAGAGCGAAGCACTGGAAACACTGTTCAGTGAGTATCTGTTACCCTGGTGTGGTGCGTTCCTTGGCAAAGTGGAGGCCCATGCAACCACGCCTTTCTGGCGCACCATGGCACCGCTAACCCGCGATGCCATTAGTGCAATGTGGGACGAGCTGGAAGAAGATTCTGAAGAATAAGTGTGATCTACGTCACTCATAACTGCAACGGATAATTTGTTGTTGCATAAAATGTGTGCTCGATCTCATTCATGGCCGCGTTTTCTGCTATCATGCGCGGCATGAACATACTTCTCTCTATTGCAATCACAACAGGCATTCTCTCCGGTATCTGGGGATGGGTGGCTGTTTCCCTGGGCTTACTAAGCTGGGCGGGCTTCCTGGGCTGTACGGCCTACTTTGCCTGCCCGCAAGGTGGGCTGAAAGGGCTGGCGATCTCCGCTGCAACCCTGCTTAGTGGCGTGGTGTGGGCGATGGTCATTATTTACGGTAGTGCACTGGCACCACATCTGGAAATTCTCGGTTATGTCATAACCGGTATTGTCGCGTTTCTGATGTGTATTCAGGCCAAACAGCTGCTGCTTTCATTTGTTCCGGGGACGTTTATAGGCGCATGCGCGACGTTTGCCGGGCAGGGGGACTGGAAACTGGTGTTACCTTCGCTGGCGCTTGGGCTGATATTTGGTTACGCAATGAAAAACAGTGGCCTGTGGCTGGCGGCGCGTAGTGCAAAGACGGCGCACCGTGAGCAGGAAATCAAAAATAAAGCGTGAGGGGCACTCACGCTTTCGCTTAAACAGTAAAATGCCGGATGATAATTCCGGCTTTTTTATCTGTCAGGATTCCGGTGGAACCGACATATGGCGGTATTTCACCAGAATGTCATTCTGCCGTTCTGCTTTATTTTGCAAATCCCACAGACCACGGTCGATACCATCATTAATCAGGAAAATGACCCCTGTTTCGATAGCCGACATCAGGCACAGCATAACAGGTTCGTTCGAGGTGTAACCCACTTCCCCTTCAAGCAAGCGCTGGTAGTCAATAAAGCGGAAAACCCCGGCCTGAACTTCATAGGAAAGTATCGTCTTACTGGTGTTCACCGAAGAAAGGATCTCGCCGGTACTCACATTGACGACGCGCAGGTTCACGGCAATCTGATCGAGCTGGTATTGCGTGTCGGCACCGATGCCAAAATATCTTGCCCCAACCCCGCCAGATTTGACGTTGCTTTCATAACCGATAATCGAACCTTCAACCATGATATTTGCCGCCGTTAAAGATTGCAGCGGGATTCGGTTATTAATGGCAACCGTGCCGTTTTCTTGTGCCGCACGAATAATCTTGCGCTCGTTAAGCAGGTTTTGTAAGCCCTGGCGCTCCAGCGGTATAAACCAGCGAGAATCTTTCAGTGCCGTGACCAGCATTGCCGTGGCGCTTTGCGGAACAGCAGTGGAGAAGTTACTTGCCGGGTAGGGTTTAAATTGCCCGGTTTCGTCCTGAATGTTGTATACCGAAACAAAGATTTTACCCGTCGGCGCTGGCAGATGGGTCAAATCTTTGTAGCTCTGAGCACGAGGCATTAATGTCGGTCTGGCGGCTTCTTTAGGCGGGGCGGTTAAGCATCCGCTCAGTAACATGACGGCAACCAAAAGAAATAAGCGCTGCATGATTATTTTCCTTATGAAGCTGGGGCTTAAAAATCGGTTGAGTTATTTTGTAAACCCGAAACCTGGATGGTCGAGGTTTGTCCGGTTTTACGATCTGTCACGTTCAACTGCAATTGACCATCGCGGTTGGCAATATCGACAATATAATCGTTGGTCACCATGCGGCCCGGTTTACCGGTATTAATATTCGACAGTAGCCCACCTAAAATTTGTGACTGGATGGCCTGAGTAAAGTTATCTAACGCTGAGGGTGTTTCAATACCAAAGTCATCGTTATAGCTCGGATCTTTATAAGAGTTTTGGGCCTGAGCGCTATTTAATAAAAAAGCGCCATTATTTGGGTTACCACCAAAGTTTGGATTACGGAACTGGAAAGTCATGGTTCCAGCCCAACTTAATGGCGAAATAAGCATGAGTAGAACTACTGCATGTTTGACACGCATTGCAGCCTCCGAACAATTTTTTATTTAGAATTCATCATGCGCCAAATCGCCCGTACTTAATAACGCCTGATTTATCTGGCGACGATTTAGTGCTTCTTCAGTTTGAATCAGTGCAAAGACGACAGTTTTCTCGAAGTCTCTTTTCAACGGAAATAAAAAAGTCTGGAAAATAACGTCCTGATTGACCGTTATAGTGATCCAGCTTCCCCATCGTGCACTGGGCCTTTCATTAATCGTTAAGTTACCCGTATAGTCACTTTCCCATTTATCACTAAAGGCTCGGTAAAAATCATGGCCAATAGATGAAACAGTATGGTCAGTTAGCAATCCCGGGACTTCTACCTCAACGGCGTGAAGATTCCCTGCGGCGAACAGAAATTCTGCCGCCACAATCCAGCGTAAATAACGTTTCATGGCTTTATCGCCTGAGGTTATCGTTTGCCCAGGAAACCGCTTGTGTCCGGTTTTTTACGGCTATCTTCTTGAAAAGATTATAAAGATGCGTTTTAACCGTATTTTCGCTGATGAACAACGAACGAGCGATCTCGTTATTAGACGCGCCGATACGCAGCTTATTCAGGATCTCTTTTTCCCGATGAGTAAGGAGGGCTGATTCCGTGCTGTTATAACGATAGTTACCTGAATGCGTAATCAGGTAGCTGGCAAGCTTTTGCGTAAAGTAGCATTCGCCGCGCAGGACGCCTTGCAACCCATTGACAACACGTTCTTGATCCTCCATGGAATAAAAAACGCCGTTGATATGAGGCCAGTTTTCAATGTCGCGGTACGGGTAATCTTCAGGCGTATTTAGCAACAATATTTTGATATTGTTGTTTTTCCTGCTCAAAGTATCCTGCCAATAATGGATAAGCTTTTTATCCGCTTCCATCATATCCAGAAGAATAATAGAGCCTGAAGAGATATCGTCCAGAGAACGTTGAATATTATGTAATTTTCCTGTAATTGCCAGCGATTGTTTAAGGTGCTGCAAGAGAGCTGTCGCCTGCAAAGAAGATTTAGTGATCAACAATAATGTATGACCATGAATACTATGGACTTCATTAAACATGATGAAACCCCGCTTTTTTTATTGATCGCACACCTGACAGCTGCCTCTAAAATAGAAGCACCAGAAGTACTGACAGATGTTGCACTGCTGTGTGTAGTAATAAATCAGCCCTAAATGGGTAAAATATAAAACTAATGGATTACATCTGATTTCAATCTAGCCATTACAAATCTTAAATCAAGTGTTAAACATGTAACTAAATGTAACTCGTTATATTAAAATGTTAACCTTAAGGTTTTATTAAGTTTAGAAATGATAGAAAAGTTGTACATTTGGTTTTTATTGCACAATTTTAAAAAATCATACAAATGGTGATAACTTACTAATAATGCATATAAAAAATATTTCGGTGTAGTCCTTTCGTCATGTAAAACGTTCTTGTTTTTTCTCCACACCTCCGTGGACAATTTTTTACTGCAAAAAGACGAGGTTTGTCACGGCTTGTGCGCAAGACATATCGCAGCAATCAGCGACGGGCAAGAAGAATGACTGTCTGGTGCTTTTTGATAGCGGAAAACGGAGATTTAAAAGAAAACAAAATATTTTTTTGCGTAGATAACAGCGTATTTACGTGGGTTTTAATACTTTGGTATGAACTAAAAAAGAAAAATACAACGCGCGGGTGAGTTATTAAAAATATTTCCGCAGACATACTTTCCATCGTAACGCAGCGTTAACAAAATACAGGTTGCGTTAACAACCAAGTTGAAATGATTTAATTTCTTAAATGTACGACCAGGTCCAGGGTGACAACATGAAAAACAAATTGTTATTTATGATGTTAACAATACTGGGTGCGCCTGGGATTGCAGCCGCAGCAGGTTATGATTTAGCTAATTCAGAATATAACTTCGCGGTAAATGAATTGAGTAAGTCTTCATTTAATCAGGCAGCCATAATTGGTCAAGCTGGGACTAATAATAGTGCTCAGTTACGGCAGGGAGGCTCAAAACTTTTGGCGGTTGTTGCGCAAGAAGGTAGTAGCAACCGGGCAAAGATTGACCAGACAGGAGATTATAACCTTGCATATATTGATCAGGCGGGCAGTGCCAACGATGCCAGTATTTCGCAAGGTGCTTATGGTAATACTGCGATGATTATCCAGAAAGGTTCTGGTAATAAAGCAAATATTACACAGTATGGTACTCAAAAAACGGCAATTGTAGTGCAGAGACAGTCGCAAATGGCTATTCGCGTGACACAACGTTAATTTCCATTCGACTTTTAAATCAATCCGATGGGGGTTTTACATGAAACTTTTAAAAGTAGCAGCAATTGCAGCAATCGTATTCTCCGGTAGCGCTCTGGCAGGTGTTGTTCCTCAGTACGGCGGCGGCGGTAACCACGGTGGTGGCGGTAATAATAGCGGCCCAAATTCTGAGCTGAACATTTACCAGTACGGTGGCGGTAACTCTGCACTTGCTCTGCAAACTGATGCCCGTAACTCTGACTTGACTATTACCCAGCATGGCGGCGGTAATGGTGCAGATGTTGGTCAGGGCTCAGATGACAGCTCAATCGATCTGACCCAACGTGGCTTCGGTAACAGCGCTACTCTTGATCAGTGGAACGGCAAAAATTCTGAAATGACGGTTAAACAGTTCGGTGGTGGCAACGGTGCTGCAGTTGACCAGACTGCATCTAACTCCTCCGTCAACGTGACTCAGGTTGGCTTTGGTAACAACGCGACCGCTCATCAGTACTAATACATCATTTGTATTACAGAAACAGGGCGCAAGCCCTGTTTTTTTTCGGGAGAAGAATATGAATACGTTATTACTCCTTGCGGCACTTTCCAGTCAGATAACCTTTAATACGACCCAGCAAGGGGATGTGTATACCATTATTCCTGAAGTCACTCTTACTCAATCTTGTCTGTGCAGAGTACAAATATTGTCCCTGCGCGAAGGCAGTTCAGGGCAAAGTCAGACGAAGCAAGAAAAGACCCTTTCATTGCCTGCTAATCAACCCATTGCTTTGACGAAGTTGAGTTTAAATATTTCCCCGGACGATCGGGTGAAAATAGTTGTTACTGTTTCTGATGGACAGTCACTTCATTTATCACAACAATGGCCGCCCTCTTCAGAAAAGTCTTAATTTGTTGAAATATCGAGCATAAGATGAATCTGGAGAGAATGGTCTGCTGCGAATCAGCCAACCTGAAAGTATGGATAACACAACCCTCAAGGATGACTAATCATTGAGGAAATAGAATAAATGTTCAGACCTTTTTTAAACTCTCTTATGCTCGGCAGTTTGTTTTTTCCTTTTATTGCCATTGCTGGAAGCACCGTGCAAGGGGGCGTGATCCATTTTTATGGCCAAATTGTGGAACCGGCATGTGACGTCAGCACCCAGTCATCACCCGTAGAAATGAACTGCCCACAGAATGGTTCTATTCCGGGCAAAACCTACTCCAGCAAAGCGTTAATGAGCGGCAATGTCAAAAACGCGCAAATAGCCTCAGTAAAAGTGCAGTATCTTGATAAACAGAAAAAGCTGGCTGTAATGAACATCGAATATAACTAAGTTTCTGAACAACTCACGTTGCTGAGCAGAAAAATGCGATTTAACCAAAAAGCCTGCTGTACACTTAAGAAACAAGAAGGTGTAAGGAGGCGTTATGAAAACGCGTATTCATGTTGTGCAGGGTGATATTACCAAACTGGCCGTTGATGTGATTGTGAATGCGGCTAATCCGTCATTAATGGGAGGCGGCGGCGTCGATGGGGCCATTCATCGCGCAGCGGGTCCGGCCCTGCTGGATGCTTGTTTAAAAGTCAGGCAACAGCAGGGCGATTGCCCTACGGGGCATGCCGTTATTACGCTTGCAGGCGATCTTCCCGCTAAAGCCGTAGTGCACACCGTCGGGCCAGTCTGGCGTGGTGGTGAACAAAACGAAGACCAGCTTTTGCAGGATGCCTATCTCAATAGCCTACGACTGGTGGCGGCAAACAGCTATACGTCAGTGGCTTTTCCTGCAATCAGTACTGGGGTTTATGGTTACCCTCGTGCGGCAGCGGCTGAAATCGCAGTAAAAACCGTTTCAGAATTTATTACCCGTCACGCTTTACCCGAACAGGTATACTTTGTCTGTTATGATGAAGAAAACGCCCACCTCTACGAAAGACTCCTTACCCAACAAGGAGATGAATGATTTGCCCCGGCTGGCGAGCGCGGTGCTGCCACTGTGTTCGCAACATCCCGGTCAGTGTGGCCTTTTTCCTCTGGAGAAAAGTCTGGATGCGTTTGCCGCCCGGTATCGTCTGGCCGAAATGGCAGAGCATACGCTCGATGTTCAGTATTACATCTGGCAGGACGATATGTCGGGTCGGTTACTGTTTTCCGCCCTGTTAGCCGCAGCAAAGCGTGGCGTTCGCGTCCGTTTGTTGCTGGACGACAACAATACGCCCGGACTTGACGACATTTTACGCTTGCTTGACAGTCATCCACGCATTGAAGTCCGGCTTTTTAATCCTTTCTCGTTTCGCTTGCTGCGTCCGCTTGGTTATATCACCGACTTTTCCCGTCTTAATCGCCGTATGCACAATAAAAGTTTCACTGTCGATGGCGTGGTGACCCTGGTGGGAGGACGAAATATTGGTGATGCCTATTTTGGAGCAGGGGAGGAGCCACTTTTTTCGGATTTAGATGTCATGGCAATAGGACCCGTGGTAGAGGACGTTGCCGATGATTTCGCCCGCTACTGGTATTGCAAATCGGTTTCACCCTTACAGCAGGTGCTGGATGTCCCGGAGGGTGAAATGGCGGATCGCATCGAGTTACCCGCCTCCTGGCATAACGATGCCATGACGCATCGTTATTTACGCAAAATGGAATCCAGTCCATTTATAAATCATCTGGTTGATGGAACATTGCCGCTTATCTGGGCGAAGACACGTTTATTAAGTGATGATCCGGCGAAAGGGGAGGGCAAGGCAAAACGGCATTCACTGTTACCGCAGCGCCTGTTCGATATCATGGGCTCACCCAGTGAACGCATCGATATTATCTCTTCCTATTTTGTACCGACACGCGCAGGTGTGGCGCAACTCTTACGGATGGTGAGAAAAGGGGTAAAGATTGCGATCCTAACCAATTCTCTTGCCGCTAACGATGTTGCTGTCGTCCATGCCGGATACGCGCGCTGGCGCAAAAAATTGCTCCGCTATGGCGTGGAATTATATGAACTCAAGCCGACGCGTGAACAAAGTAGTACGTTACACGATCGCGGCATAACCGGTAATTCCGGAGCCAGCCTGCATGCTAAAACCTTTAGCATCGATGGTAAAACGGTGTTTATCGGCTCTTTCAATTTCGATCCGCGTTCAACATTGCTCAATACTGAAATGGGCTTCGTGATAGAGAGCGAAACGCTGGCACAGTTAATTGATAAACGCTTTATTCAGAGCCAGTATGATGCGGCCTGGCAGCTCCGTCTGGACAGGTGGGGACGGATCAACTGGGTTGATCGTCATGCAAAGAAAGAGATTATTCTCAAAAAAGAACCCGCCACCAGTTTCTGGAAGCGGGTTATGGTCAGACTGGCGTCGATATTGCCCGTGGAATGGTTATTGTAAATGTGGCTTAACGGGCTGGTGCTTTATCGTTCTCACGCTTAACAACCGGTTTACCAGAGAACAAAAACTTCAGTAACGGGATGCGCAAATGAATTTCATACAGAATTATCGCAATCCCTACTACAAATATCAGGCCACAGAGAAAACCAAGCCAGTTGGAGGTGATGTGCGGTGTAATGTATGCGCCGAAAAACAGCGTTAACGGGTGGTGAACCAGATAGATAAACAGCGATGCGTTAACAAAATAAGTCACCCGCGCTGACTGGAAGTTAAGCAAACGGTGGCCAAAGGAGAAGACCACATTCACCATCCACAGACCGAGGACCATGGTGATCACCGACTCGGTTTCGTACATCCAGGCATCGCCACTGCCATAGCGCTGGTTGAGTAAATAAGCGACAAACGCCAATGCTGCTGCAAGGGTACAGCCACGAGACGGCGTGGTAAACAAGGCTTTAAGATGAGGGAAAATGAAAGCCAGTGCGCCGAGGATAAAGAACGGCAAATAAAACAGCGTTTGCATGACAATAAAATTGAACATGCCATTACTCAGAATGGGCGGATACACAATAAAAATCGTTCTTCTTATTACCGCATAACCGATGCCGAGGCATAAAAAAATCACCGATAGTTTTACCATCGAGAATTTTTTATTCGTTTTATCAGAATTTTCTAAATTATTTCTGATGCGCTTAAATATCCATACGCACAGCGTCGTCATGACCACTAACACCAGTAAAAACCACAGGTGTGATATTAATTCCCAGGCCAACGTATTATATTTGTCATACAATGACAGCCCAGGCCAACTTTCCGCTTTTCCTTTGACATATTGCAGCATAATAAATTGCGGTAATGTCAGTAGGGGGATGGCTGTTAACATCGGGATACCTACACGTTCGACACGTACTTTCCACCATTTTTTCAAGGGATAGCGTAAAAAAAGCATGTAGGAAAAGTAGCCGGATATAACGAAAAATACCTGCATGCGGAACGAGTGGATGAAGTCATTAAAAAGGGTCAGCCACAATGATGATTCGGCGCTATTCACATGCCATGTATGGCTCGAATAGATTAAAGAAATATGAAAAGGTATCCCTAACAACATCAGCCAGGCGCGGATGGAGTCGAGGAAATATTCACGTTGCGCGGGTACTGGGTTCATATATGGTTAACTAATCTCGGATTTTTCGTCTTATCCCTGTCGGGTTATGCCTTTAGGCTTGTTGCCATAGTGACACCGACCTGACCGCGCCAGGCGCAGGCTTCAAGGTTTTTATGCATAGCATCATCGCTACCACTAACCAGAATGGAAGCGTCTGTAAGACGGTTGATAAATAAATTTGCTGGCAAACCCTACACGAAGTCGATGCTTCTGTCTTTAGGAGAAGCACGGAAAGTGAAAACGGTTGCAATCAGGTGCTTAATCCATGAGCCAGCGTGCTGAACGATACCGGGATTCTGTTGTCGGAATGGCTGGTTATCCATTAAAATAGATCGGATCGATATAAGCACACAAAGGGGGAAGTGCTTACTAATTATGAAACATAAACTACAAATGATGAAAATGCGTTGGTTGAGTGCTGCAGTAATGTTAACCCTGTATACATCTTCAAGCTGGGCTTTCAGTATTGATGATGTCGCAAAGCAAGCTCAATCTTTAGCCGGGAAAGGCTACGAGACGCCCAAAAGCAACTTGCCCTCCGTTTTCCGCGATATGAAATACGCGGACTATCAGCAGATCCAGTTTAATCATGACAAAGCGTACTGGAACAATCTGAAGACCCCATTCAAACTCGAGTTCTACCATCAGGGTATGTACTTCGATACCCCGGTCAAAATAAATGAAGTGACTGCCACCGCAGTCAAACGAATCAAATACAGCCCGGATTATTTCACTTTCGGCGATGTTCAGCATGACAAAGATACGGTAAAAGACCTTGGCTTTGCCGGTTTTAAAGTGCTTTACCCGATCAACAGCAAAGATAAAAACGATGAAATCGTCAGCATGCTCGGGGCCAGCTATTTCCGCGTGATTGGTGCAGGTCAGGTTTATGGCCTTTCTGCCCGCGGCCTGGCAATTGATACCGCCTTGCCATCGGGTGAAGAATTTCCGCGCTTCAAAGAGTTCTGGATCGAGCGTCCAAAACCGACTGATAAACGTTTAACCATCTATGCATTGCTTGACTCGCCGCGTGCGACAGGTGCTTACAAATTCGTGGTTATGCCAGGGCGTGACACGGTTGTGGATGTGCAGTCGAAAATCTATCTGCGCGATAAAGTCGGCAAACTGGGGGTTGCACCGTTAACCAGTATGTTCCTGTTTGGGCCGAACCAACCGTCGCCTGCAAATAACTATCGTCCGGAGTTGCACGACTCTAACGGTCTCTCTATCCATGCCGGTAATGGCGAATGGATCTGGCGTCCGTTGAATAACCCGAAACATTTAGCGGTCAGCAGCTTCTCCATGGAAAACCCGCAAGGCTTTGGTCTGTTGCAGCGCGGTCGTGATTTCTCCCGCTTTGAAGATCTCGATGATCGTTACGATCTCCGTCCAAGCGCATGGGTGACTCCGAAAGGGGAGTGGGGTAAAGGCAGCGTTGAGCTGGTGGAAATTCCAACCAACGATGAAACCAACGATAACATCGTCGCTTACTGGACGCCGGATCAGCTGCCGGAGCCGGGTAAAGAGATGAACTTTAAATACACCATCACCTTCAGCCGTGATGAAGACAAACTGCATGCGCCAGATAACGCATGGGTGCAACAAACGCGTCGTTCAACGGGGGATGTGAAGCAGTCGAACCTGATTCGCCAGCCTGACGGTACTATCGCCTTTGTGGTCGATTTTACCGGCGCAGAGATGAAAAAACTGCCAGAGGATACCCCGGTCACAGCGCAAACCAGCATTGGTGATAATGGTGAGATAGTTGAAAGCACGGTGCGCTATAACCCGGTTACCAAAGGCTGGCGTCTGGTGATGCGTGTGAAAGTGAAAGATGCCAAGAAAACCACTGAAATGCGTGCTGCGCTGGTGAATGCCGATCAGACGTTGAGTGAAACCTGGAGCTACCAGTTACCTGCCAATGAATAAGACAACTGAGTACATTGACGCAATGCCCATCGCCGCAAGCGAGAAAGCGGCATTGCCGAAGACTGATATCCGCGCCGTTCATCAGGCGCTGGATGCCGAACACCGCACCTGGGCGCGGGAGGATGATTCCCCGCAAGGCTCGGTAAAGGCGCGTCTGGAACAAGCCTGGCCAGATTCACTTGCTGATGGACAGTTAATTAAAGACGACGAAGGGCGCGATCAGCTGAAGGCGATGCCAGAAGCAAAACGCTCCTCGATGTTTCCCGACCCGTGGCGTACCAACCCGGTAGGCCGTTTCTGGGATCGCCTGCGTGGACGCGATGTCACGCCGCGCTATCTGGCTCGTTTGACCAAAGAAGAGCAGGAGAGCGAGCAAAAGTGGCGTACCGTCGGTACCATCCGCCGTTACATTCTGTTGATCCTGACGCTCGCGCAAACTGTCGTCGCGACCTGGTATATGAAGACCATTCTTCCTTATCAGGGTTGGGCGCTGATTAATCCTATGGATATGGTTGGTCAGGATTTGTGGGTTTCCTTTATGCAGCTTCTGCCTTATATGCTGCAAACCGGTATCCTGATCCTCTTTGCGGTACTGTTCTGTTGGGTGTCCGCCGGATTCTGGACGGCGTTAATGGGCTTCCTGCAACTGCTTATTGGTCGCGATAAATACAGTATATCTGCGTCAACAGTTGGCGATGAACCATTAAACCCGGAGCATCGCACGGCGTTGATCATGCCTATCTGTAACGAAGACGTGAACCGTGTTTTTGCTGGCCTGCGTGCAACGTGGGAATCAGTAAAAGCCACCGGGAATGCCAAACACTTTGATGTCTACATTCTTAGTGACAGTTATAACCCGGATATCTGCGTCGCAGAGCAAAAAGCCTGGATGGAGCTTATCGCTGAAGTCGGTGGCGAAGGTCAGATTTTCTATCGCCGCCGCCGTCGCCGCGTGAAGCGTAAAAGCGGTAATATCGATGACTTCTGCCGTCGCTGGGGCAGCCAGTACAGCTACATGGTGGTGCTGGATGCTGACTCGGTAATGACCGGTGATTGTTTGTGCGGGCTGGTGCGCCTGATGGAAGCCAACCCGAACGCCGGGATCATTCAGTCGTCGCCGAAAGCGTCCGGTATGGATACGCTGTATGCGCGCTGTCAGCAGTTCGCGACCCGCGTGTATGGGCCACTGTTTACAGCCGGTTTGCACTTCTGGCAACTTGGCGAGTCGCACTACTGGGGACATAACGCGATTATCCGCGTGAAACCGTTTATCGAGCACTGCGCACTGGCTCCGCTGCCGGGCGAAGGTTCCTTTGCCGGTTCAATCCTGTCACATGACTTCGTGGAAGCGGCGTTGATGCGCCGTGCAGGTTGGGGGGTCTGGATTGCTTACGATCTCCCGGGTTCTTATGAAGAATTGCCGCCTAACTTGCTTGATGAGCTAAAACGTGACCGCCGATGGTGCCACGGTAACCTGATGAACTTCCGTCTGTTCCTGGTGAAGGGTATGCACCCGGTTCACCGTGCGGTGTTCCTGACGGGCGTGATGTCTTATCTCTCCGCTCCGCTGTGGTTTATGTTCCTCGCGCTCTCTACTGCATTGCAGGTAGTGCATGCGTTGACCGAACCGCAATACTTCCTGCAACCACGGCAGTTGTTCCCAGTGTGGCCGCAGTGGCGTCCTGAGCTGGCGATTGCACTTTTTGCTTCGACCATGGTGCTGTTGTTCCTGCCGAAGTTATTGAGCATTTTGCTTATCTGGTGCAAAGGAACGAAAGAATACGGCGGCTTCTGGCGCGTTACATTATCGTTGCTGCTGGAAGTGCTTTTTTCCGTGCTGCTGGCTCCGGTACGCATGCTGTTCCATACGGTCTTCGTTGTCAGCGCGTTCCTTGGCTGGGAAGTGGTGTGGAATTCACCGCAGCGTGATGATGACTCCACTTCCTGGGGTGAAGCGTTCAAACGCCACGGCTCACAGCTGCTGTTAGGGTTAGTGTGGGCTGTTGGGATGGCGTGGCTGGATCTGCGTTTCCTGTTCTGGCTGGCACCGATTGTCTTCTCGTTGATCCTGTCACCGTTTGTTTCGGTGATTTCCAGCCGTGCCACCGTTGGTCTGCGCACCAAACGCTGGAAACTGTTCCTGATCCCGGAAGAGTATTCGCCGCCGCAGGTGCTGGTTGATACCGATCGGTTCCTTGAGATGAATCGTCAACGCTCCCTTGATGATGGCTTTATGCACGCAGTGTTTAACCCGTCATTTAACGCTCTGGCAACCGCAATGGCGACCGCGCGTCACCGCGCCAGTAAGGTGCTGGAAATCGCCCGTGACCGCCACGTTGAACAGGCGCTGAACGAGACGCCAGAGAAGCTGAATCGCGATCGTCGCCTGGTGCTGCTAAGCGATCCGGTGACGATGGCCCGTCTGCATTTCCGTGTCTGGAATTCCCCGGAGAGATATTCTTCATGGGTGAGTTATTACGAAGGGATAAAGCTCAATCCACTGGCATTGCGTAAACCGGATGCGGCTTCGCAATAAAAACGTAGTTGCCTGATGCGCTACGCTTATCAGGCCTACATCGTTCCTGCAATTTATTGATTTTGCAAGACTTTGTGGGTCGGATAAGGCGTTCACGCCGCATCCGGCAAAAACAACGAGCCAATAAAAATACCGGCGTTATGCCGGTATTTTTTTACGAAAGAGGTATCAAATGCGTTTAATTGTGGTGAGCATCATGGTGACCTTGCTGAGTGGCTGTGGCAGCATTATTAGTCGCACTATACCGGGGCAGGGGCATGGCAACCAATATTATCCCGGTGTGCAATGGGATGTGCGTGACTCCGCCTGGCGTTATGTCACGATCCTTGATCTGCCATTCTCTCTGGTTTTTGATACTTTACTGCTGCCGATCGACATTCATCATGGCCCGTATGAGTGATTAACGTTCATCCCACTCATCAGCTGCTGCGCGTCCTTCCTCGGTATCCAGCGGTGGCTCAAGCTGAAATTCCCCCTCGTCCCATTCATGTAATGTATTCTCTTCCTGCCACTCCTGGCGTATCTCTATCTCATCATAGTCGCCATCAAAAACACTTTGCGCGGCTTCACCGCTAAGCATAGGTAAACATTCACCTTCTTCCCCTTCGTCGGCAAAAAACTCAACTTGCCACATGATGTCGCCGTCCTGCAAAACGTATTTTTGGGCATTGAACTGTTGCACATTCGCATCTTCGGCGTCGATGCCGGGGTTGTCTGCAAGAAATTCTTCGCGTGCAGCGTCAATGGCTTCTTCAAGCGTTGCGTACATGGTCATCACGATTCTCCCTTTGAGTTGATGAGGTTTCAGGGAAAAGGATAGCTGATTCTCCGCTTTTGCAAGTATGAAAGGCGAAAAATCAGTTCGATACCTGGGGTATTCGACGACGACGTAGACTGTTCCATGAATAGACTGCGTTGAATAACACTACGCCAGCGGTGACGAGAAATACCGCTCTGAAACCGTAGTTCGCTGAAATCGCTGCTCCCATCAATGGTCCGGTAACGTTGCCAATATCACGAAACGATTGGTTATAGCTGAAGATACGCCCGGCGATCTGGTTGCTCGAGTTGTAAACCAACAGTGTCTGTACGGCGGGGAGTAGTGCACCATCGGCGGCACCGAGCAAAAAACGTAAAATCCCAAGTTGCAATGGCGTCTGAACGTAAGACATTGGGATCAACAGCAGTACAGAAAAGATCAGCGCTGTAATCAGGATCTTTTCGGGTCCGATTCGATCGCCAAGTTTGCCGAGTCGTGGTGCACTTAGCAGAGCCGCCACGCCTGGCACCGAGGCGATCATGCCACTGATAAAGGCGACGTTACTGACGTTACCCGCCAGTTCGCGGACATACAGCGTCAGAATGGGGGCAATTGAGCCCGTCGCCACCTGGATGATTAACGTAGTGACAAACAGGCTGAGTACCAGTTTCGGGTTTTTAAGTGATGTCACCACTTCCCGCATGTGCAGCATCTCTTTTTTGCTGACCGGCTGGAATTTTTCTCTGATGCAAAACAGGGTGACGAAAAAGCAGAGTATGAGCACACTGGCGGTAATAAAGAATACCGGACGTAAGCCGTAGCTATCGGCGAGCAGGCCGCCAGCCATTGGGCCGAGCAACGCACCACTAACGCCGCCTGTGGAGAGCGTACCCAGCGCCCAGCCGCTTTTATTACGCGGTACTTGTGTGGCGATAAGAGCATTAGCGTTGGGGACAAATCCGCCAAGTAACCCAAGAAGCGCCCGCAGGATCAAAAACTGCCAGATATTTTGTGCCAGCCCCATCAACACCATCACGATGCCCATGCCGAGGGCAGAGCGTAATAGCATGAGTTTTCGGCCTTTACGGTCGGCGAGTCCACCCCAAAACGGTGAGGCGATGGCCGAAAATAAAAATGTAATGCTGAAGACAATACCGGACCACATATTCAGGGCGGAGTGACCGGTAACGCCAAGCTGCTCAACGTAGAGGGGTAAGAAGGGCATTACCAGACTGAAGGCGGCACCGGTAAGAAAACAGCCTAGCCAGGCGACGATCAGGTTTCGTTTCCAGTTTATAGGGGGGTCATTTTCACAGGGTGACATAGCAATCCGCTGTTGGTGCGCCAGGCGCGGTGAACATAAGAAGAAAAGATAAGCACACTAATTATGCGCCCGACTTCCAGGGGGCGCAATCCAGAGAGCTTTTATCGCTAAATCAGGGGGATTTGCTGTGGTAATGCCGGATGCCATTCTGAAGCATCCGGCATGGGAGATTTAATAGCGTGAAGGAACGCCTTCCGGGCGTGTTTTAAAGCGACGGTGTAACCACATATACTGCTCTGGTGCCATCATGATGCATTTTTCGACCACTTTGTTCATCCACGCGGCGGTAGTTTCGGCATCATCCAGTGGCGGAGAACACTCTGGCGGCAGCATAATCAATTGATACCCTTTGCCATCTGGCTTACGGCGTGGAACGAAGGGCACCAGACATGCGCCGGACATCCGTGCCAGCATCCAGGTTCCGGTCGTGGTCGCAGCCTGCTCAACGGCAAACAACGGGACGAAAACGCTTGAGCGCGGGCCGTAATCATGATCCGGTGCGTACCAGACCACTTCGCCTTTTTTCAGGGCTTTAATCATGCCTTTTAAATCTTTGCGGTCGAGCATCGATTTATTTGAGCGCAAACGGCCCCAGGTTTGTAGCCAGTCAATCAGTGGATTATCGTTCGGGCGATAAACGCCAATACCCGGTTCCTGCATACCAAACTGCCGCGCACCCAGCTCCAGTGTCAGAAAATGGATGCCAACTAACAGGATGCCGCGTTTTTGCGCCTGCACGTCACGAATGTGTTCCATGCCGATCACTTCCGTCCAGCGGGCGATTCGGCGGTCCGGCCAGAACCACGCCATGCCGGTTTCCATCAGGCCCATGCCAACGGATTCGAAATTCTTCACCACCATTTTACGGCGTTCTTGTTCGCTCATTTCCGGGAAGCACAGTTCCAGGTTGCGATGCACAATTTTTGCGCGTCGTTTCATAAAACGTAACGCCAGTTTTCCTAATCCACAACCGAGGCGGTAGATAACCGGGTAGGGCAATTGCACGACTAACCAAAGTACGCCAATACCCAACCAGGTTAACCAATAACGCGGATGAAGCAGTGCGGTGGAGAACTTGGGTAGATTCGTCATATCAATCCTGTTTTTCAACCTATTCGGGCAATTGTATGTATTGTCGCATTTTTTCGCCCGCAACCAAAATTTGTGGCTGAAGACTGGGCGAAATTGCCGCGCTTGTAAATAACAAATAATTTTTAATGCGCAAATGTAGCGTAAAATGTGTGGATGTTAATTATCGATAATTGCTATATCATGCCGCGGATTTTTACTTTCCCATCTCGCAGGAACCGTACACCATGCCAGTGTTACACAACCGCATTTCCAACGACGCGCTAAAAGCCAAAATGTTGGCTGAGAGCGAACCGCGAACCACCATTTCGTTTTACAAGTATTTCCACATCGCCGATCCTAAGGCGACCCGTGACGCTTTATATCAGCTGTTTACCGCGCTGAATGTTTTTGGGCGAGTGTATCTGGCGCATGAGGGCATTAACGCGCAAATCAGCGTACCTGCGAGCAATGTTGAAACATTTCGCGCGCAGCTCTATGCCTTCGACCCGGCTTTAGAGGGTTTACGCCTGAATATCGCGTTGGATGATGACGGGAAATCCTTCTGGGTACTGCGCATGAAGGTACGCGATCGCATTGTTGCCGACGGTATTGACGATCCTCACTTTGATGCCAGCAATGTTGGTGAGTATCTGCAAGCGGCGGAAGTGAACGCCATGCTTGACGATCCCGATGCACTATTTATCGACATGCGTAACCACTATGAGTATGAAGTGGGGCACTTTGAAAACGCGCTCGAAATTCCGGCAGATACCTTCCGTGAGCAGCTGCCAAAAGCAGTCGAGATGATGCAGGCACATAAAGATAAAAAAATCGTCATGTACTGCACCGGCGGCATTCGTTGTGAAAAGGCCAGTGCCTGGATGAAACATAACGGATTCAACAAAGTCTGGCATATCGAGGGCGGAATTATTGAATACGCCCGTAAGGCGCGCGAGCAGGGCTTGCCGGTGCGTTTTATTGGCAAAAATTTTGTTTTTGACGAGCGGATGGGCGAACGTATATCGGATGAGATTATCGCGCATTGCCACCAGTGCGGCGCGCCGTGCGACAGCCATACCAACTGTAAAAATGATGGCTGCCACCTGCTGTTTATTCAGTGTCCAGTATGCGCGGAAAAATACAAAGGTTGTTGTAGTGAGATTTGCTGCGAAGAAAGCGCGTTACCGCCAGAAGAACAGCGACGCCGTCGGGCAGGACGTGAAAATGGCAATAAGATCTTTAATAAGTCTCGTGGACGTCTGAATACAACACTGTGCATTCCTGATCCAACAGAATAAATATCATTGCCGGATGCGTGCCATCCGGCAACATTTCACGCTTACTTCTGCTGTACGCCTTCCACTGAAATAATCAGATCCACTTCCTGAGAAGCTGGACCTAAATCTGTCTTGATATTGAAGTCCTTGAGCTTAATTTTGCCTTCGGCCTCGAAGCCTGCACGTTTACCACCCCATGGGTCGTCGCCCTGACCAATTAATTTCGCTTCCAGCGTGACGGGTTTGGTTACGCCATTCAGCGTCAGATCGCCGGTAATATCCAGTTCGTCACCGTCTTTCTTCACGCTGGTGGAGGTGAATGTTGCCTGTGGATATTTTGCGGTATTGAGGAAATCTGCACTGCGAAGATGTTTATCGCGTTCGGCGTGATTAGTATCGACGCTGGTGGTGTTAATTGTCACATTCACTTTATCGGCAGCCGGATTTTTTTCGTCAAAGGTAAAAGTACCGTCGAAATCTTTAAAGGTGCCGTATAACCAGCTATAGCCAAGGTGCTGGATGCGGAAATTAACAAAGGCGTGCTGACCTTCTTTGTCAATTTTGTAATCGGCGGCAACCGCTGAACCGGCAGAGAACATCAGGGACGCGAAGGTTAAACCAAGCAGGCTTTTTTTCATTTTTTATACTCCATAGTCAGATGACGACTTTCCCAGCATGCGCTTCAGAGTGTCGTCTTTATCGATGAAATGATGCTTCAGGGCCATAAATCCGTGCATAACGGACAGTACTACGACGCTCCACGCGAGCCAAAAATGCAGGGCACCGGCAAAGTCTGCCTGTGCGCCAGCGTCGGCAAGGGTCGCGGGGACGTCAAACCAGCCAAAAACGCTGATCGGTTTACCATCGGCAGTTGAGATCAGATAGCCGCTGATGCCGATGGCGAAAAGCAATAGGTACAATGCGAGATGTCCAGCTCTTGCGGCAAGACGAGTCATGGGCGAATAACTCGGCAGCGGACCCGGCGGTGGAGATATGACACGCCACAGAACGCGAATAACCAGCCCCATCATTAACAAAATACCGATGCTTTTATGCAGTTCGGGTGCTTTGTGATACCAGCCATCGTAATAACTGAGCGTGACCATCCACAGACCTAAAGCAAACATGCCGTAGACAATAATTGCGCTTAGCCAATGGAAGGCCGCAGATATAACACCATAGCGTTCAGGGGTATTTGTGAATGACATAAGTGCATCCAAAACGAATTTGCGAGAGAAAGAAAATGGCGTGTCGGAGAATGAATTGCAACACAAAAATAACAAATTGAATGATATTTATTTTTATTTCAATAATTTTGAATTAATAATGAAAGAATCTTCATAAGTTTAGTGGGTTCAGCATCAGAGATGTCTGATGAGTGCTGTAGAAGCAGGAATAATCTCATTCAATTTTTCACGCTAAATGAAAGGGAGATTAAATATTTGTCAGTTTATGTCAGTGCGGAAAACTAAAAATAAAACACATAGATCAGATCCATAATTGCCAACAATCCCCAGAGAAAAAGATAAAGCATCAGATGCTCGCGAATATTATTGATGAGATAGTGCAACAGCCGACGCATTAAATACTCCTGTAAAAACGGCCTCATTCTGGAGGCCGTAATGATGATTATTGGAAGCGGGAAAGCCTGAATGGCGTCAAATCAAAATCGCTTTTTTTGTCTTGCGCAAAATCGGCAGCTATTTCCCCTAAAACTGACGCAAATTTAAAACCGTGCCCACTCAGGCCGGTAATGAGCAGTGTATTATCGTGGCCGGGTAGGGTATCGATAATAAAATCTTCGTCAGGCGAATTATCATAGGTGCAGGCAGCGCCGTACAGGCAGCAACCGATACCCGGCAATACATTGCGCAAGAACGGGAAGGCTTCTGACCCATCACTGGCCACTTCCGCAAACGGAACACGTTCATCCGCTGAATGGATAACCTGGCCTCCGTTATGTTTGCCAATCTTCAACGCGTCGTTTTCTGCCGGAAAACCATAATATTGATCGCCATTGGGCAGTTCACCGGTAAACGCCGGGAATTTATTCTTCACGCTATAGCGGCCATCGGCCTGATACCAGGCAAATACTTTGCGTACGGGCTGGACAGGCAGCTCCGGGAGCAGGTCTTTTACCCATGTTCCCGCGCAGACAATCGCTTTTTTCGCCTGATACTCACCGTCAGCCGTTTCAATAGTTACGCCATCATCGTCATGACGAATTGCGGTGACCGGGCAGTTGAACAGTTGCGCACAGCCCGCTTCCTTCGCCAGTTGGATCCAGGTTTTAATCGCCAGTTCGCTGCGCAAAAAACCGGAATCAGTTTCAAATAAGCCGATGTAGTTGTCCGGGACGCGTATTTCCGGCCAGCGGGCCATAATCCCTTGCGCATCGAGCTTTTCAACGTTGAGTTGCCATTGTTCGGCGCTGTGGGCGACGTTGGCGAGAAATGTGGAATCAGCCGGGCCAAGGTTAATGACGCCAGAGCGTACAAAAATGGGATCTTCTTCGTTGTGGCGGGAGAGTTCATCCCACAGCGTTTGCGCGCGGAGGACCAGCGGGACATACTTTTCGCCTTCACCATAAGCATGGCGAATTAATCGCGTATCGCCGTGGTGGCTGCCGTGTTGATGCGGTGGCATATGGGCGTCGGTCATTAGCACGTTTAAACCGGCGCGGGTTGCATAATACCCGGCGGCAGCGCCTACGGAACCGCTGCCAATAATGATGAGATCGTATTTCATTTTTTTCTCTCTGCTCTCATGGTTTAAGCAGAGTAATTAACTGAATGCAGATATACAACCCAGAAATGGTAAAGGCACCGGTGAGGTGCCTTTTGGGTGGATGGTCATGTCATGTTAATGACGCCGATACTCGTTTACCTGGAAATCACCGGATTCAATTTTGGCGATTCCTGCTTCTAATATCGAAATAAATTGTCTGGCAACATCAGTGGTTAACCAGAGCGTCTGACCAACTTCAGTCCCTTCCTGCTCGGACTTATTTGGGGTCTGGTAGTGCAAACGCAACATCAGCGCATCATAGCTATCAACGGTGCTGATGTCCCACCCTACGAGCGGATGAGTCTGAATGACTTCATTATTTTTTTCCATCATGGCCCCCTAATTCGTGTTACTAGACAACGTTATTCGAGGTTCAATGCGTTTTTATCTGAAGCAACTTCAGTATACCAATAAGTAAGGGTATTCACCGAATTTTTAAAGGGGGAAACAGATAAATTTCTGCTTTTAAGATTTATATGAACAATAAAACAGCATGTCATTCATATTTTTTTAGCATATTGTGCAATTATTTTGAGGAAGTGTAGAAATTTTGTACTCAAAATTCGTAAGTAAAATAAAAAAGCCGGGGCGACCCGGCAAAAAAAAATCACTGCATATTATTCGCTGACAAACCAGTCATCGGCGCTTTCCCACGTTTCCTGGAGAATTTCACTAATGCGCTGTTTATCTTCTTTTGTCGCGCCAATAACCGATAAATTATTCGCTGCGGCATAACGTACCGATACGTGGCCTTCATTATCAGGAAACGCATACTGAATACGGCGGGAAAGTTCGCCAGCCAGGGCGTCAATAGCCCCAGCTGGCAATGGAGAAGTTTTCGCTATGGTGACTTCAATTCGCATAATAGCCCCCTGTTGAATATACTGGTTATTTATACAGGTAAAATAACCTAATGACAACAGGAAGCTACGATTTTTATTGTTTAACGGACCAGCGTACCGTTTCCCCGGCGAGGAATGGCACCAGCGTGTCATCAGTCAGTGCGATGCTTTCAGCAACCTGTTGCTCTTCACGTACCAGTTCGATGAATGTGTCGTTGACCGGCAACCCATAGAACTGCGGGCCGTTTACAGAACAGAATGCTTCAAAGTGCTGCAAAGCATTCATTTCTTCAAAGACGGTAGCGTAACTGCCCAGCGCGGTTGGGGCGTTGAAGCAGCCCGCGCAGCCGCAACTGCTCTCTTTGCGATGACGTGCATGTGGCGCAGAATCCGTACCGAGGAATACTCGATTAAAACCGCTGGCGACCAGTTCACGCAATGCCTGTTGGTGAATATTACGTTTGAGGATGGGTAGACAATACAGGTGCGGACGCACGCCTCCAACCAGCATATGGTTGCGGTTAAACATCAGATGCTGCGGAGTGATGGTGGCAGCCAGCCGTTCATTTCCGTCACGGACATAGTCGGCAGCATCTTTGGTGGTGATGTGCTCAAAAACGACTTTCAGCGCAGTCAGGCGCTGGCGCAGAGGTTCCATCACGCTTTCTATAAAGCGCGCTTCACGATCAAAAATGTCGATATCTGCATGTGTCACTTCACCATGCACCAGTAGCGGCATACCGATTTTTTCCATGCGCTCAAGTACCGGCATGATTGCGTCAATTGACGTCACGCCGTGGCTGGAGTTAGTGGTTGCGTTTGCCGGGTAAAGTTTTGCAGCGGTGAACACGCCTTCGTTAAATCCGCGCTCCAGCTCATTAGGATCCAGCGAATCTGTTAAATAACAGGTCATCAATGGGGTGAAATCGTGCCCGGCAGGTACGGCGTCAAGAATACGCTGGCGATACGCCACGGCAGCCTCAACGGTGGTCACGGGCGGAGCCAGATTGGGCATTACGATAGCCCGTCCATAAATTTCGCTGGTATATGGCACGACAGTTTTTAACATGTCGCCATCGCGGAGGTGAAGGTGCCAGTCGTCTGGGCGGCGGATCTTTAATACCTGGGATGGTGCAGTCATTAATCTCTATGCTCCGGCTGAAGGGATGTTTTTGCCGGACACAAAGGATAAGCGGAAACGTTTTCCTTTGCACGAAAAATAAAGGGCGCGAATGCGCCCTCGTGATTAATCAGTAAATGGAATGACAATTTCGCCTGGCTTCACTTCAATGCCTTTCGCCAGTTTTTTCGCCATTGCTTCGCCCTGGCTGCCATCTTCGCGCAGGACGTAAGCAGGTTGCTGGTTAAAGTAATTGCGTAATGCCTGGTTCAAATAGGGAAGCAACGTTTGCATCACCGTTTGCATTTTTTCCGGTTGTACCGTCGCATCGACCACTTCCATCTCTTTCAGGAAGATCGCACCTTTTTCTTTATCAAACACGGGCAGCGCTTTCAGCTTCAGTTTCATGGTCGCTTTCTGACTACCGAACAGGGAGTTCATGTCCAGATTGGCGTCTCCGGTTAGGGTAACCTTATTCGGCTCTTCGCGACCAATTTGGCTGGTCAGGTTTGTCAGAACAATATGGGCGTCAGCCACGCCGGGTAAACCGATATCTTTTGAGAAATTATTATGTTTCGCAAGCGACTGGTTAATTTCTTGTTCGGTGATGGTGTATTGGGTGAGTTGATTACAGCCAACGAGCAGGCCACTGACGATCAATGCAGCGGCAAATAAAAACTTGTTCATGGTAGTCCTCGACATGAAATCTGCGTCAATATCCTGACACAACGCAGCATGTGTCACCAGCGATAAACTCGCCAGCAGAAAAAACTGAAAACGGCGGCAACCCGCGAATACAGGCTGCCGCGGCGGGTCAGGATTAAATCGCCATTGATGATAACAAATTGATTTGTGTCTGTTTCGCCATATTATCGCGGTAATCAGCAACGCGGCTTGGCCAGTTAATTCCGGCTACCAGCGTCAGATTACGCAGTAGCGGGAATAGCTGAATATCATCTTCCGAAAGTTCGCCATTCACGGCGTTCGGTTTGACGATCAGTTTGTCCAGCGCACGTAAATCATCGCTGATATTCTTAATCAGACCGTCAGAGTGGGCCAGCAGGTCGGCAAAATTACCCGCGCTGGCCTCTTTCTTGTCGACGAAATATTTGCGCGCGGCGGGAGTAGAAAACTCATCAAATGCCGATTTGGCAAAACGCGGCAACAGCAGTTTGTTGGCGTAGCCATTGACCTTGCGCAGCCACTCTTCAATGGCAGGGGAACGTTTGCCGGTCAGTAACGGTTTGCCGTTGAGTTTATCGACATAGTGAACGATGTCCATGCTTTCTGGCATATAGCGGCTGTCATCTTTTTGCAGAATGGGAACCTGTTTTTGACCGACCATCCGGGTGGGTGTTTCTGCGTCGTCGTTGAGCAGAACATGTAATTCGACGGGGATATTTTTCAGGCCGAAAATCATGCGGGCTTTGAGGCAGTAAGGGCAGTGATCGTAAATGTATAGCTTCACGTGACTCCTCCATTTGGCTGTCAGTTCACTTTCAGTATGGAGGAGTCAGGGGGGAGTATCAAATCAGGCGTCGCGTTCAAGCAAACGACGCGCGGCGCGTTTCTGGCTAAACTGCCAACCCAGCGCAAGGAAAGTGAAGATGCCAATAATGCCCAGCATCATCCACGGAAGCTCTGGCTGGTGCGCCGATTTGCCCAGGTCAAACAGCCAGCCGCCACCGATATAACCAATAGCGCCGCCAATCGCCAGACCCAGACGGCTAAACCCCATATAGCTGCCGCGAGCTCTTGCGTCCGCCAGCGAAGCACTTAAGGTTTCACGCGCAGGCTCGGCAATGATCGACCCGATATAAAACAGACAAATCAGGGTGAAAAGTTGTTGCAGGCCGCTGACCATGCCCACCGGCATCATGCTTAATGACATTATCAACAGCCCAGCCATCAACCGGTGTTCCAGACGAAAATGCTTTTCACTCCAGCGGGCGATAGGGTAGAGCAACGTTAACGACAGACACGCTTCAATGGCATACATCCATTTAACGGCAGAGGGCGCGCCAGCCACGTCGTTGACCATAATTGGCAGCATCAGCATCACTTGTACAGCCAGCATGTAGTAACCCGCCAGCGTCAGAACATAGGTGACAAAACGCTTGTCACGCATCACGCGGGTCATGCCTTCGCGAACGGGCGTGCGTACGGTGGAGAGTTTCCATGCTGGTAACAACCACGCATTGAACGCCGCACATAGCACAAATAGAACTGCCCCTGTGGCGCAGACCAGGCGAAAGTCGTATTGCAACAGCCAGCTCCCCAACAATGCGCCAATGACCGCACCGGCACTGTCCTGCATCATCAACAGCGAGAAAAAACGACCACGCTGCTGTGGACGGATTAATTTCACCACCAGCGCCGAACGCGGCGGATCAAACAACGTGCCACCGAGTCCCGAGAGCAGGCATGAAAACCACAATAGCCACGGTTCGTGGGCGATACCCATTGTGGCGAATCCGGCGGCGCGCATCAGCATACCGGTAACAATCATCGGTTTGGCACCAAAGCGGTCGGCAATTGCACCGCCGAAAATACCCAGACCTTGCTGAATAAATTGGCGTAGACCGAGAGCAATACCGACCATGACGGCGGCCCAGCCCATTTGATCAACGAAGCGGATAGAGATCAGCGGGAAGACAACAAAGAACCCCAGCACGACCAGCATATTATCGATGAGCAGGAAATATTTACCCAGGTTCCTCGCCTGCGACACGCGGGACATTTCCCCTCCCGGGAAATAAAAGATGAGCACTTTCTATTCTGCATTGCCGCTAAGACTTTTCCCATCACTTCGGGGACAATATTTTTTTATCAAAACGTCGCTTTGATAGAGAGTTTTTATCAAATATGTGAATAATGCAGAAAATGGCATTTTGGACTTTTCACAGGGTCTGGTTGCGCAGGTATAGTAATACTTACAGCGTATTAAAGACGTTACGGGAAGGAGTAGGTATAGAATGTTTGGCTATCGCAGTAACGTGCCAAAAGTGCGCTTAACCACAGACCGACTGGTCGTGCGTCTGGTGCATGATCGTGATGCCTGGCGTCTTGCGGATTATTACGCAGAGAATCGCCATTTCCTCAAGCCCTGGGAGCCAGTGCGCGACGAAAGCCACTGTTATCCATCAGGCTGGCAGGCCAGGCTGGGGATGATTAACGAATTTCATAAACAAGGTTCAGCTTTCTACTTTGGCTTATTCGACCCGGACGAAAAAGAGATTATTGGCGTTGCCAATTTTTCCAATGTTGTTCGTGGCTCTTTTCATGCCTGCTATCTCGGTTATTCGATTGGGCAAAAATGGCAGGGCAAAGGACTCATGTTTGAAGCCCTGACCGCAGCCATTCGTTATATGCAGCGCACCCAACATATTCATCGCATTATGGCTAATTATATGCCGCACAATAAACGCAGCGGTGATTTACTGGCGCGACTGGGTTTTGAAAAAGAAGGCTATGCGAAAGACTATCTGTTGATTGATGGACAATGGCGCGATCACGTACTGACGGCATTAACTACCCCAGACTGGACGCCCGGCCGCTAAGGAGAATCTCATGAAATATCAACTTACTGCCCTTGAAGCTCGCGTGATTGGTTGCTTGCTGGAAAAGCAGGTGACCACGCCGGAGCAATACCCGCTCTCAGTCAATGGTGTAGTCACGGCCTGTAATCAGAAAACGAACCGTGAACCGGTCATGAATCTGAGTGAATCCGAAGTGCAGGAACAGCTGGATAATCTGGTCAAACGTCATTATCTACGCACAGTGAGCGGTTTTGGTAATCGGGTCACCAAATATGAGCAACGTTTTTGTAATTCAGAATTTGGCGATCTGAAACTGAGCGCAGCGGAAGTGGCGTTAATCACCACGTTGTTATTGCGTGGTGCCCAGACGCCAGGTGAACTGCGCAGCCGCGCCGCGCGAATGTATGAATTCAGCGATATGGCGGAAGTGGAGTCGACGCTGGAACAACTGGCAAATCGCGAAGATGGTCCTTTTGTGGTGCGTCTGGCCCGCGAACCGGGTAAACGCGAAAACCGCTACATGCATCTTTTCAGTGGTGAGGTTGAAGATCAGCCGGCGGTGACGGATATGTCGAACGCGGTTGACGGTGATTTACAGGCCCGCGTCGAAGCCCTGGAAATCGAAGTGGCAGAACTGAAACAGCGTCTTGATTCGTTGCTGGCCCATCTGGGAGATTAAAGTGAAAAAATTACGTATCGGCGTAGTGGGATTAGGTGGCATTGCGCAAAAAGCGTGGTTACCGGTGCTGGCGGCAGCGTCTGACTGGACGTTACAAGGAGCCTGGTCGCCTACGCGCGCGAAAGCCCTGCCAATTTGTGAAAGCTGGCGCATTCCTTATGCCGATTCGTTATCCAGCCTTGCCGCCAGTTGCGATGCGGTTTTTGTGCATTCCAGCACCGCCAGCCACTTTGACGTGGTCAGTACGTTACTCAATGCGGGGGTACATGTCTGTGTCGATAAACCGCTGGCAGAAAATCTGCGCGATGCTGAACGGCTGGTGGAACTGGCGGCGCGGAAAAAACTGACGTTGATGGTCGGTTTTAACCGTCGTTTCGCACCACTCTACGGTGAGTTAAAAACGCAACTCGCCACCGCAGCCTCGCTAAGAATGGATAAACATCGTAGCAATAGCGTCGGGCCACACGATCTTTATTTCACGTTGCTGGATGATTATCTGCATGTGGTGGATACCGCGCTGTGGTTGTCGGGCGGCAAAGCCTCTCTGGATGGCGGTACGCTACTGACTAACGACGCTGGCGAAATGCTGTTTGCCGAGCACCATTTTTCGGCTGGTCCTTTGCAGATCACCACCTGTATGCATCGCCGTGCCGGAAGTCAGCGTGAAACCGTGCAGGCCGTGACTGACGGTGCGCTCATCGACATTACGGATATGCGCGAATGGCGTGAGGAGCGCGGGCAGGGCGTAGTGCATAAACCGATTCCTGGTTGGCAGAGTACGCTTGAGCAACGTGGGTTTGTCGGCTGTGCGCGGCACTTCATTGAATGTGTGCAAAACCAGACAGTTCCGCAAACCGCCGGCGAACAGGCCGTGCTGGCGCAACGTATCGTTGACAAGATCTGGCGCGATGCGATGAGTGAATAAACCCTGTAACATCTGGCGGTAGCAATTCACCATAATCCAGGTAGACTATTCGCCTCTTTCAGCGCCTGCCTTGCAGGCGTTTTGCCCGTGGGTCTGGATTAGAACACCGATGAATTTATTAAAATCGCTGGCCGCCGTCAGCTCGATGACCATGTTTTCGCGTGTGCTTGGCTTCGCACGAGACGCAATTGTCGCCAGAATCTTTGGCGCAGGGATGGCAACCGACGCCTTTTTCGTCGCTTTTAAACTTCCTAACTTGTTACGCCGTATCTTTGCCGAAGGGGCATTTTCCCAGGCATTTGTACCGATTCTGGCGGAATATAAAAGTAAGCAGGGTGAAGACGCCACGCGGGTCTTTGTCTCTTATGTTTCTGGCCTGCTGACACTTGCGCTGGCGGTTGTGACGGTCGCTGGCATGCTCGCCGCACCGTGGGTGATCATGGTGACCGCGCCAGGCTTCGCTGACACAGCTGACAAATTTGCCCTGACCAGCCAGCTACTAAAGATTACCTTTCCCTATATCTTGCTGATCTCCCTGGCGTCGCTGGTGGGAGCGATTCTGAATACGTGGAACCGCTTCTCGATTCCGGCGTTTGCTCCAACACTGCTTAACATCAGCATGATTGGTTTCGCGCTGTTTGCCGCACCGTACTTTAACCCACCGGTGCTGGCGCTGGCGTGGGCTGTTACGGTCGGCGGCGTCCTGCAGCTGGTGTATCAGCTACCGCACCTGAAGAAGATCGGCATGCTGGTCCTGCCGCGCATTAACTTCCACGATGCCGGAGCAATGCGCGTGGTGAAACAGATGGGACCGGCGATCCTTGGCGTCTCTGTGAGCCAGATCTCCTTAATCATCAACACCATTTTTGCCTCGTTTCTTGCTTCCGGTTCGGTGTCTTGGATGTATTACGCCGACCGCTTAATGGAGTTTCCGTCCGGTGTGCTGGGCGTGGCGCTTGGCACCATTTTGCTGCCGTCGCTGTCGAAAAGTTTTGCCAGTGGCAATCATGATGAATACAACCGTTTGATGGACTGGGGGTTGCGTCTTTGTTTCCTGTTGGCGCTGCCGAGTGCGGTTGCGTTGGGCATTCTTTCCGGTCCGTTGACCGTTTCGCTGTTCCAGTACGGTAAATTTACCGCGTTTGATGCGCTGATGACCCAGCGGGCGTTAATTGCCTACTCGGTGGGTTTGATTGGCCTGATTGTAGTGAAAGTGTTGGCTCCTGGCTTTTATTCCCGCCAGGACATTAAAACGCCAGTGAAAATTGCCATCGTTACGCTGATTTTAACGCAATTGATGAACCTGGCGTTTATTGGTCCGTTGAAACATGCCGGGCTGTCACTTTCTATTGGTCTGGCGGCGTGTCTGAATGCTTCGCTGCTTTACTGGCAGTTGCGTAAGCAGAAAATCTTTACCCCGCAACCCGGCTGGATGGCGTTTCTGTTGCGTCTGGTGGTGGCGGTACTGGTGATGTCTGGCGTGCTTTTAGGTATGTTACATATCATGCCGGAGTGGTCATTGGGTACCATGCCCTGGCGTTTACTGCGTTTAATGGCGGTCGTGCTGGCGGGGATTGCCGCGTACTTCGCTGCACTGGCGGTACTGGGCTTCAAAGTTAAAGAATTTGCCCGCCGGACGGTGTAACAATGCATTCCGGCCTGCAGTGCAGGCCGGAGATAATCTTCAGATCGAAATCTTTTTACCGCCGCGATGGGTTGTTGAGGTCTGACCGTTCGCCCCATATAGCGTCGGTTCCTGATGCGGTTTCAACATTTCCAGCGCCTGTTGATTGCGCTCAATCTGTCCTTCCAGTAACCAGCCGTTATGTTGATTCATTTGGCGTAGTTGCTGCGTTTTCACAGTAATTTCCTGCCAGCGTTGACTAATATCAACGCTATTTGCTGTATTGGGTTCTTTCCTGCGTAACTGTTCGAGGTAATCCAGCGTCGCCAGCAGTGAGCTTTTTTGTTCTGTAATCCATTGCAACTGGCTGCCGTTGATCTGCCCCATAGAGAGATGTTGCTGCTCTTGATCCATTACCGTTTTGAGATCGTTAAGCACAGCGGACATCTGGTCGAGGATCTCTGCAAGACGTGTCATACGATCAGTTACTCTGCAAGTCTTGCTGCGCTTCGTTGATCAGCGCATCGGCAATTTTGCCGGTGTCCATTTTTAGTTCACCGTTACGAATCGCCAGTTTTAACGCTTCGACACGTTCAAGATTGATATCACTGCTGCCGGGTTGCATCAGTTTTGCTTGCGCGTCGCTTAACGTCACACTGGTGCTGGTGGAGGCGGTTGTTTTTGCCGCCCGGCTGTTCGTTACCGGCGCGTCAGTGGTTTCGCGCGGTTGAACGGTGCTTACAGGCTTCAGAGGCGAAGTGCGATCAATACTCATGGTTTATTCCTCATTGAGGGCGCTTTTATCATGTGTTGCTTATTTATCGGCAAGGGACGGGTAATCTTTAACAGCTTACAGGTTTATAAGAATATTCCCATCTGCATCAACAACGCCGCTGACTACCTGTCCCGATACCATGCGCACCCGCGCATTCTGTGCGACGGCTGCATTGTTCAGCGCCTGACCTTCTGCGTTGGCGCTAAACCCATCACCGCTGGCGATCACATTGACGCGTTGTCCCGCTTTTACCCGCCATGCCTGGCGAAACTGGGTTAACTGGATAGGTTGATCGGGTGATAGATCGCGCAGGCTAATGGCATCAACAAGTTGATTGATATCCAGCACCGTACGCGGTGGCAGGGTATCCAGCCGTCCGCGTTTCAGTTTGACATTGCCAGCTTCCAGCTTTCCTCCCCGCGCAATGGGCATCGCGGCAACCACATAATTTCCTGTGGCCTGTACATTAACCTGTAAATATCGTTTGTCGTTACCGCAGCGTGCCAACACATTCACATTGCCCCACAGGCGGGAATTATTGCTCATCGAAAGCAATGGCTGCTCGCATGGCGGTAGTAGATTGGGCGCTGTACGAATAGAAACACGAACCTCATCACTTACCCCCGCGAGTTGGGCGCTAAAAAAGTTGTGCAATTGCGATGTGAGATTGCTCGCCGTACTTAACGGACTGAACAGTATCGCGATGATCGCCACGCTACGTTTTATTATCAGCATTTTCGCCCCCAGCCATTTCTACAACGTGAATTGTACCTGTCCGCAATGACCATCAACGGCATAAATAGCGACCCATTTTGCGTTTATTCCGCCGATAACGCGCGCGTAAAGGCATTTAAGCTGATGGCAGAATTTTGATACCTGCGGAGGAGATATGCTCGATAAGCTCGACGCCGCCTTACGTTTTCAACAAGAGGCGCTCAATCTGCGCGCCCAGCGTCAGGAAGTGCTGGCAGCAAACATCGCCAATGCCGATACCCCTGGTTATCAGGCGCGCGATATCGATTTTGCCAGTGAACTTAAAAAAGTCATGCAACGTGGACGGGATGCAACCAGTGTGGTTGCACTGACGATGACCTCAACGCAACACATTCCGGCGCAGGCGCTGACGCCTCCTACCGCAGAACTGCAATACCGTATTCCGGACCAGCCTTCGCTTGACGGTAATACCGTCGATATGGATCGCGAACGCACCCAGTTTGCCGATAACAGCCTGCAATACCAGATGAGCCTTAGCGCGTTGAGCGGGCAAATCAAAGGCATGATGAACGTTTTACAGAGCGGAAATTAACGGATGGCACTGCTGAATATTTTTGATATCGCCGGGTCGGCGTTAACTGCCCAGTCCCAGCGCCTGAACGTGGCGGCCAGTAATCTGGCGAATGCTGATAGCGTGACCGGTCCCGATGGACAGCCATATCGGGCAAAACAGGTGGTATTCCAGGTTAACGCTGCACCAGGTGCTGCGACAGGCGGCGTAAAGGTTGCCGATGTTATAGAAAGTCAGGCCCCGGACAAACTGGTTTATGAACCGGGTAATCCGCTGGCAGATGCAAAGGGCTACGTAAAAATGCCGAACGTTGATGTTGTCGGAGAGATGGTTAACACCATGTCGGCGTCACGCAGCTATCAGGCCAATGTTGAAGTGCTCAACACGGTGAAAAGCATGATGCTGAAAACCCTTACGCTCGGTCAATAAAGGAGAAAGCTATGTCCATTGCGGTAACCACCACCGATCCGACAAATACCGGCGTCAGTACCACCAGCAGTAGTTCGCTCACGGGCAGCAACGCCGCAGATTTACAAAGCAGTTTTCTGACTTTGCTGGTGGCGCAGCTGAAAAACCAGGACCCGACCAATCCAATGGAAAACAACGAGCTGACGTCGCAATTGGCACAAATCAGCACGGTCAGCGGGATTGAAAAACTCAATACCACGCTCGGATCTATTTCCGGACAGATTGATAACAGCCAGTCGTTACAGGCCAGTAACCTGATCGGTCACGGCGTGATGATCCCCGGCACCACTGTTCTTGCGGGAACCGGCAGTGAAGAAGGGGCTGTGACCACGACCACGCCGTTTGGTGTTGAGCTGCAACAGGCGGCAGACAAAGTTACGGCCACCATCACCGATAAAAATGGCGCGGTTGTGCGCACCATTGATATTGGTGAACTGACCGCCGGAGTTCACAGTTTCACCTGGGACGGTACGTTGACTGATGGCAGCACTGCGCCGAACGGTTCTTACAATGTAGCGATTAGCGCCAGTAACGGTGGTACACAACTGGTTGCCCAGCCGCTGCAGTTTGCTCTGGTGCAGGGTGTGATCCGCGGCAACAGCGGTAATACGCTGGATCTCGGCACTTACGGCACCACCACCCTCGACGAAGTACGGCAGATAATTTAAGCCTTCACATTTCAGGAGTCAGTCATGGCCTTTTCTCAAGCGGTTAGCGGATTAAACGCTGCCGCCACCAACCTCGATGTTATTGGCAACAATATCGCCAACTCCGCCACCTACGGCTTTAAATCAGGCACGGCCTCTTTTGCCGATATGTTTGCCGGTTCGAAAGTGGGACTGGGGGTAAAAGTTGCCGGTATCACTCAGGACTTTACCGATGGCACGACCACCAACACCGGGCGAGGTCTGGACGTTGCTATCAGCCAGAACGGTTTTTTCCGTCTGGTAGACAGCAACGGTTCGGTGTTCTACAGCCGTAACGGACAATTTAAGCTGGATGAAAACCGTAACCTGGTGAATATGCAAGGTTTACAGCTGACGGGTTACCCGGCAACCGGTACGCCGCCGACTATTCAGCAAGGGGCGAATCCGACCAATATTTCGATCCCGAATACCCTGATGGCAGCGAAAACTACCACCACGGCATCGATGCAGATCAACCTGAATTCCAGTGATCCGCTTCCTACTGTTACGCCATTCAGCGCCAGCAATGCGGATAGCTATAACAAAAAAGGTTCGGTGACTGTTTTCGACAGTCAGGGTAATGCTCATGACATGAGCGTCTACTTTGTGAAGACCGGGGATAATAACTGGCAGGTCTACACCCAGGATAGCAGTGATCCAAACAGCATTGCGAAGACAGCGACAACACTGGAATTTAATGCTAATGGCACATTAGTGGATGGTGCGATGGCGAATAATATCGCAACCGGCGCAATTAACGGTGCAGAACCCGCCACGTTTAGTCTGAGCTTCCTCAACTCCATGCAGCAAAATACCGGCGCTAACAATATTGTGGCAACCACCCAGAACGGCTACAAACCGGGCGATCTGGTGAGTTATCAAATCAATGATGACGGTACGGTTGTCGGCAACTATTCCAACGAACAAACCCAACTGCTGGGGCAGATTGTACTGGCGAACTTTGCCAACAACGAAGGTCTGGCATCCGAAGGCGACAACGTCTGGTCTGCGACGCAATCTTCTGGCGTGGCGCTGTTGGGGACAGCCGGGACGGGAAACTTTGGCACCCTGACCAACGGTGCGCTGGAAGCGTCCAACGTCGATCTCAGTAAAGAACTGGTCAATATGATCGTTGCCCAGCGTAACTATCAGTCTAACGCCCAGACCATCAAAACCCAGGACCAGATCCTCAACACGCTGGTTAACTTACGCTAATCGCTGACGGGATAGCTCAATGGATCACGCAATTTATACCGCGATGGGAGCAGCCAGCCAGACACTGAATCAACAGGCGGTAACCGCCAGTAATCTGGCCAATGCCTCAACGCCCGGTTTTCGCGCGCAGTTGAATGCTTTACGCGCGGTGCCAGTGGAAGGGCTTTCTCTGCCCACGCGCACGTTGGTCACGGCGTCAACGCCGGGCGCAGATATGACGCCCGGCAAAATGGATTACACCTCGCGCCCGCTGGACGTCGCGTTGCAGCAGGATGGCTGGCTGGCCGTGCAGACCGCTGACGGCAGCGAAGGGTATACGCGTAATGGCAGCATTCAGGTTGATCCCACCGGGCAACTGACAATTCAGGGGCATCCGGTGATAGGCGAGGCTGGGCCAATTGCTGTGCCGGAAGGGGCGGAAATCACTATTGCTGCCGATGGCACAATCTCGGCGCTCAATCCGGGCGATCCGGCAAATACGGTTGCGCCAGTAGGGCGTCTTAAACTGGTGAAAGCCACGGGCAGCGAAGTGCAGCGCGGTGACGACGGCATTTTTCGTTTAAGCGCAGAAACCCAGGCCACGCGTGGGCCGGTACTGCAGGCAGATCCAACCTTGCGTGTGATGTCGGGGGTTCTGGAAGGCAGTAACGTCAATGCCGTTGCGGCAATGAGCGACATGATTGCCAGCGCGCGGCGTTTTGAAATGCAGATGAAGGTGATCAGCAGCGTCGATGATAACGCAGGCCGTGCCAACCAACTGCTGTCGATGAGTTAATTGAAAGGATACATGACAAGTATAAGTTGCCCGATGCGCAAGTTTATCGGGTCTATGGGGGCAATCGCAATTTATCGATTTTGCGAGCACTTGTAGGCCGGATAAGGCGTTTACGCCGCATCCGGCAAGAAGACATATGCACTTTGTCACTAATCCACTACAGGACATTTTATGATCAGTTCATTATGGATCGCCAAAACGGGCCTTGACGCCCAGCAAACCAATATGGACGTCATTGCCAACAACCTGGCAAACGTCAGTACTAACGGTTTTAAGCGTCAGCGCGCGGTGTTTGAAGATCTGCTTTATCAAACCATTCGCCAGCCGGGGGCACAGTCTTCCGAACAAACCACCTTACCCTCCGGATTACAAATCGGCACGGGGGTACGCCCGGTCGCCACTGAACGCTTACACAGCCAGGGAAACCTGTCGCAGACCAACAACAGCAAAGATGTCGCGATTAAAGGGCAGGGCTTTTTCCAGGTGATGTTGCCAGATGGTTCATCAGCCTATACCCGTGACGGCTCTTTCCAGGTGGATCAGAACGGGCAGCTGGTGACGGCTGGTGGTTTTCAGGTGCAGCCAGCGATCACCATTCCGGCGAATGCGTTAAGTATCACCATCGGTCGTGATGGCGTGGTCAGCGTAACCCAACAAGGCCAGGCAGCTCCGGTTCAGGTTGGGCAGCTCAATCTCACCACCTTTATGAATGACACCGGGCTGGAGAGCATTGGCGAAAACCTCTACACCGAAACGCAATCCTCTGGTGCACCGAACGAAAGCACGCCGGGCCTGAACGGCGCGGGACTGCTGTATCAAGGGTATGTTGAAACGTCTAACGTCAACGTGGCGGAAGAACTGGTCAATATGATTCAGGTGCAACGCGCTTACGAAATCAACAGTAAAGCGGTGTCCACCACCGATCAGATGCTGCAAAAACTGACGCAACTCTAAGGCTTAACCGGTGGCAGGTTCACCGGTTTACTGATTTTTGAAGATGATAGCCATGCAAAAAAACGCTGCGCATACTTATGCCATTTCCAGCTTGTTGGTGCTTTCACTAACCGGCTGCGCCTGGATACCCTCCACGCCGCTGGTGCAGGGGGCGACCAGTGCACAACCGGTTCCCGGTCCGACGCCCGTCGCCAACGGTTCTATTTTCCAGTCTGCTCAGCCGATTAACTATGGCTATCAACCGCTGTTTGAAGATCGTCGACCACGCAATATTGGCGATACGCTGACCATCGTGTTGCAGGAGAACGTCAGCGCCAGCAAAAGCTCCTCTGCGAATGCCAGCCGTGACGGTAAAACTAATTTTGGCTTTGATACTGTGCCGCGCTATTTGCAGGGGCTGTTTGGTAACGCTCGTGCCGATGTCGAAGCCTCCGGTGGTAACACGTTCAACGGAAAGGGCGGGGCCAATGCCAGCAATACCTTTAGCGGCACGTTGACGGTGACGGTTGACCAGGTACTGGTCAACGGCAACCTGCATGTGGTGGGTGAAAAACAGATTGCCATTAATCAGGGTACCGAATTTATTCGCTTCTCTGGCGTGGTTAATCCACGCACTATCAGCGGCAGCAATACCGTACCGTCTACTCAGGTGGCGGATGCGCGCATTGAATACGTAGGCAATGGCTACATTAACGAAGCGCAAAATATGGGCTGGTTGCAGCGTTTCTTCCTTAACCTGTCGCCAATGTAAGTGAGGCTGTGGTGATTAAATTTCTCTCTGCATTAATTCTTCTACTGGTCACGACGGCGGCTCAGGCTGAGCGTATTCGCGATCTCACCAGTGTTCAGGGGGTAAGGCAAAACTCACTGATTGGCTATGGTCTGGTGGTGGGGCTGGATGGCACCGGTGACCAGACAACCCAGACGCCGTTTACCACACAAACGCTTAATAACATGCTCTCACAGCTGGGAATTACCGTTCCGACGGGCACCAATATGCAGCTAAAAAACGTCGCTGCGGTAATGGTGACAGCGTCACTTCCTCCGTTTGGACGTCAGGGGCAAACCATCGATGTGGTGGTTTCTTCCATGGGAAATGCCAAAAGCTTGCGTGGAGGTACGTTGTTGATGACACCGCTTAAGGGCGTTGACAGTCAGGTGTATGCGCTGGCGCAGGGCAATATTCTGGTTGGCGGCGCAGGAGCCTCCGCTGGCGGTAGCAGTGTTCAGGTTAACCAACTGAACGGTGGACGGATCACCAATGGTGCGGTTATTGAACGTGAATTGCCCAGCCAGTTTGGCGTCGGGAATACCCTTAATTTGCAACTTAACGACGAAGATTTCAGCATGGCGCAGCAAATCGCTGACACCATCAACCGCGTGCGTGGATATGGCAGCGCCACCGCGTTAGATGCGCGGACTATTCAGGTGCGCGTACCGAGTGGCAACAGTTCCCAGGTCCGCTTCCTTGCCGATATTCAGAATATGCAGGTTAATGTCACCCCGCAGGACGCTAAAGTAGTGATTAACTCGCGCACCGGTTCGGTGGTGATGAATCGCGAAGTGACCCTCGACAGCTGCGCGGTAGCGCAGGGGAATCTCTCAGTAACAGTTAATCGTCAGGCCAATGTCAGCCAGCCAGATACACCGTTTGGTGGTGGACAGACTGTGGTTACTCCACAAACGCAGATCGATTTACGCCAGAGCGGCGGTTCGCTGCAAAGCGTACGTTCCAGCGCCAGCCTCAATAACGTGGTGCGCGCGCTCAATGCGCTGGGCGCTACGCCGATGGATCTGATGTCCATACTGCAATCAATGCAAAGTGCGGGATGTCTGCGGGCAAAACTGGAAATCATCTGATGATCAGCGACAGCAAACTACTGGCAAGTGCGGCCTGGGATGCGCAATCACTCAACGAACTAAAGGCGAAAGCGGGCGAAGATCCGGCGGCAAATATCCGTCCGGTGGCCCGTCAGGTGGAAGGGATGTTCGTGCAGATGATGTTGAAAAGCATGCGCGACGCTTTACCAAAAGATGGCCTGTTCAGCAGCGAGCACACTCGCCTGTATACCAGTATGTATGACCAGCAGATTGCCCAACAGATGACGGCGGGCAAAGGTCTGGGGCTTGCAGAGATGATGGTTAAACAGATGACGCCAGAACAACCATTGCCAGAGGAGTCCACGCCAGCAGCACCGATGAAATTCCCGCTCGAAACTGTGGTGCGTTATCAAAATCAGGCGCTTTCGCAGCTGGTGCAAAAGGCCGTGCCACGTAACTACGATGATTCGCTGCCGGGTGACAGTAAAGCATTCCTCGCGCAACTCTCGCTGCCCGCCCAACTGGCAAGCCAGCAAAGCGGTGTGCCACATCATTTGATCCTCGCTCAGGCGGCACTGGAATCTGGTTGGGGGCAACGGCAAATCCGCCGCGAAAACGGCGAGCCGAGCTATAACCTGTTTGGTGTCAAAGCCTCTGGCAACTGGAAAGGGCCAGTTACTGAAATCACCACGACTGAATATGAAAACGGCGAAGCGAAGAAAGTAAAAGCGAAGTTTCGCGTCTACAGCTCGTATCTGGAAGCCTTGTCGGATTACGTTGGGCTGTTAACGCGTAACCCGCGCTACGCCGCCGTGACGACCGCCGCGAGTGCGGAACAGGGGGCGCAGGCCCTACAGGACGCGGGCTATGCCACCGATCCTCACTATGCCCGCAAACTCACCAACATGATTCAGCAGATGAAATCGATAAGCGACAAGGTGAGCAAAACCTACAGTATGAACATTGATAATCTGTTCTGAATAACTCAAGTCCGGCGGGTCGCTGCCGATAATACTCTGTAATTGAAGGCTTATAAGGAACCTCCATGTCCAGCTTGATTAATAACGCCATGAGCGGACTGAACGCGGCCCAGGCGGCGTTAAATACGGCAAGTAATAATATCTCCAGCTATAACGTTGCCGGATATACCCGCCAAACCACTATTATGGCGCAGGCCAATAGCACGTTGGGCGCTGGCGGCTGGGTTGGCAATGGTGTCTACGTTTCTGGTGTGCAGCGTGAGTATGATGCGTTTATTACCAACCAGTTACGTGCGGCGCAGACGCAAAGTAGCGGTCTGACTGCCCGCTATGAGCAGATGTCGAAAATCGACAATATGCTCTCCACCAGTACCTCTTCGCTGGCAACACAGATGCAGGATTTCTTCACCAGCCTGCAAACGCTGGTGAGTAACGCGGAAGACCCGGCAGCGCGCCAGGCGCTGATTGGGAAATCAGAAGGATTGGTGAATCAGTTTAAAACCACCGATCAATATCTGCGCGACCAGGACAAACAGGTCAATATCGCGATAGGTGCCAGCGTTGATCAGATCAACAACTACGCTAAACAAATTGCCAGCCTGAACGATCAAATCTCGCGCCTGACAGGCGTGGGGGCAGGGGCGTCACCTAACAATCTGCTGGATCAACGCGATCAACTGGTGAGCGAATTAAACCAGATTGTTGGTGTAGAAGTCAGCGTTCAGGATGGCGGCACTTATAACATCACGATGGCCAATGGTTACTCACTGGTTCAGGGAAGTACGGCGCGGCAACTGGCGGCAGTTCCTTCCAGCGCTGACCCTTCTCGTACGACTGTCGCTTATGTTGATGGGACGGCAGGCAATATTGAGATCCCGGAGAAATTACTGAATACCGGGTCGCTGGGCGGCATTCTGACATTCCGTTCTCAGGATCTGGACCAGACGCGTAATACGCTTGGACAACTGGCGCTGGCATTTGCCGAGGCTTTCAACACCCAACACAAAGCCGGATTTGATGCTAACGGCGATGCCGGTGAAGATTTCTTTGCTATCGGTAAGCCCGCGGTTCTGCAAAACACGAAAAACAAAGGTGACGTTGCGATCGGTGCCACGGTAACTGATGCCTCCGCGGTACTGGCGACAGATTACAAAATCTCGTTCGATAATAATCAGTGGCAGGTCACCCGCCTTGCCAGCAATACCACTTTTACGGTGACGCCGGATGCCAACGGTAAAGTGGCATTTGATGGTCTGGAGTTGACGTTTACAGGAACGCCTGCCGTTAACGACAGCTTCACGCTGAAACCAGTAAGTGACGCCATCGTCAACATGGATGTATTAATCACCGACGAAGCGAAAATAGCGATGGCGAGCGAAGAAGATGCGGGTGATAGCGATAACCGCAACGGTCAGGCCCTGCTGGATCTGCAAAGCAACAGTAAAACGGTGGGCGGTGCGAAATCCTTTAACGACGCTTATGCCTCGTTAGTGAGTGATATCGGTAATAAAACCGCGACGTTGAAAACCAGTAGCGCCACGCAAGGTAATGTGGTGACGCAGCTTTCCAATCAGCAGCAGTCGATTTCCGGTGTCAATCTCGATGAGGAGTACGGAAATCTGCAACGTTTTCAGCAGTATTACCTGGCGAATGCGCAGGTTCTGCAGACGGCAAACGCGATTTTTGATGCGCTGATTAACATTCGCTAAGGGGAGATAAGATGCGTTTCAGTACACAGATGATGTACCAGCAAAACATGCGTGGTATCACCAATTCTCAGGCAGAATGGATGAAGTACGGCGAACAGATGTCGACGGGTAAGCGAGTCGTTAACCCTTCTGACGATCCCATTGCTGCATCACAAGCCGTAGTTCTCTCCCAGGCACAGGCGCAAAACAGCCAGTACACGCTGGCGCGTACTTTCGCCACTCAAAAAGTGTCACTGGAAGAGAGTGTACTTAGCCAGGTCACCACTGCTATCCAGAATGCTCAGGAAAAAATTGTCTACGCCAGCAATGGCACCTTGAGTGACGATGACCGGGCCTCGCTGGCTACGGATATTCAGGGGCTTCGTGACCAGTTGCTGAATCTGGCAAACACCACTGACGGTAACGGGCGCTACATTTTTGCCGGTTATAAAACAGAGACTGCGCCGTTTAGCGAAGAGAAAGGGAAATACGTCGGTGGAGCAGAAAGTATTAAACAACAGGTCGATGCTTCGCGTTCGATGGTGATAGGGCACACGGGTGACAAAATTTTCGACAGTATTACCAGCAACGCGGTAGCGGAACCAGACGGTAGCGCTTCTGAAACCAATCTTTTTGCCATGCTGGATAGTGCCATCGCAGCCCTGAAAACGCCGGTCGCGGATAGCGAAGCGGATAAAGAAACCGCCGCTGCGGCGTTAGATAAAACCAACCGCGGACTGAAAAACTCGCTGAACAATGTGCTGACTGTTCGCGCGGAATTAGGCACGCAGCTGAACGAACTGGAGTCGCTGGATTCATTAGGTAGCGATCGCGCTTTAGGGCAAACGCAGCAGATGAGCGATCTGGTTGATGTGGACTGGAATGCAACTATTTCATCTTACATCATGCAGCAAACGGCATTGCAGGCATCGTATAAAGCATTTACCGATATGCAGGGATTGTCGCTCTTCCAGCTCAGCAAATAATTTCGCTTTAAAACATATCATGAAACTGGGTATGTTTTGTCTGCCTGCTCTGGGATCGCTGGGGCGGGCATTTTTTTGCCTATTTTGCATTGTTGGTTAGCAAGGATGCCATTCGATGAATTTTAATATGTTGATTCAAAGATGAAATAAAAAAGCCCTGGCAGTTACCAGGGCTTGATTACTTTGAGCTAATTATTACTCAACAGGTTGCGGACGCGCAGGAGCGGCAGAGGCATGATGTGTTGCCGTATGACCACCTGCGGCACCTTTACCTTCGAAGGCAAAAGTAGGGCGCTGCCAGTCACTGTGACGCGGTGCCTCCGGAACATATTCCGGTGCTGGAGCGCGCGTCATTGGCGCGGTAGCGTGGTTATGCTCAACGGTGACCTCAGGTTCGACCGCAGCTACCGTTTCAACTTCTGCTGCGACTTCAGCGACTACTGGCGCGGCAGGTTGAGCAACAACTTCAGGTTCAGCAACTACAACCTCAGCAGTTTCGACAACTTCTTCAATATCTGCCGTCTCTTCCTGCGGTTCAACCACCGGTTCTGCTTGTTCTGCAACTTCCTGGGCTACGGCAACATCAGACTCGGTAATCACCTGCGGCTGTTCAGTTACCGCGGCAGCGATCACTTCAGGATGCGTCGTTTCAACCACTTCCGGTTGCGGTTCGGCAACCTGAACGGGGGCTTCTACGACACCGGCCACTTCTTCAACAACTGGCGCGCTAACAACCGGTTCGATAGCGGCGGCGACAGGGACCTCAGTCACCATCGGCTGCACATGTACTTCTTCCTGTTCGCGCTGCTCTTCAACCTGTACATCTTGCGGACGTACAATTGGATAGCGGATCCAGACTTTGCCAGAGGCCAGTTCCGGAGACGCGCACGCTACGGTCAACGGCATTGGCGACTGGGTTGGATAACGCTCGTCACGATAGCGACGACGACGCTGACCACTTACGCGCAGGTGACGAGGCGAGCGGCGAGAACGACGCGGCATGCCACCGTTGTCACGGTTATCAGCATTGTTCTCTTCTTGCTGTTCTGGTGCAGTTTGCGCTACGACTGGCAGCGGGACTTTCACCAGTTCTGTGCGTGGAGCTGGCGCTTCCTGAACAATTGGTTCGGCAGCGACAGTTTCTTCAACCACCGGTGCGACTACCGCTTCTTCGGCTACGCTTTGCTCGTAACGCACTTTCTGATTGAGCTGACGCTGTTTACGACGCGGCTGAACCGGACGTACACGTTCTTCCTGTTCGGTTTCCTGAACAGATTGCTCTTCAACATTCAGCGCCTTCGCTTCTTGTTGCGCCTGACGTTTATCATCATTACGGCGGCGGCTACGTTCACGACGCGGCGCTTGCTGCTCGTCGGCGGTACGCGCTTTTTCCGTTACCTCAGCCTGCTGACGGCTCTCACGCGTCTCGGCAGTCTGCTGCTGTGCCTGGCGACGATTACGACGGTTTTCTTCGCGATTATCGCTGCCTTCAGTACGTTCACTACGGGTGTCGCGGCGCTCATTACGGTCACGGCGGTTGTTCTGACGAGGCTTGCGACGATCCTGTTGACGTTCCGGTTTCGCTTCTGCTTTCGGTGCTGGTTGCTCGGTCGGTTTGGTTTCTTCACCACCGCTGAACAGCGCTTTCAGTGCGCCGAAGAAGCGGCTCAACAGCCCAGGTTGTGCAGGAGCTGCTGGTGTTGCCGGTGCAGCTTTCGGTGCTGGAGCTACAACAGGCGCGGCAGGTTCAGCTGGCGTTGGCGCAGGCGGCACATCCGGCATGGCAAAGGTTGCCAGCGCAGGTTGTTCCGGACGCTTACGTTCAGCGAACTCTTCTTCAGACGGCAGCGCCATCGCTTCTTCATGCAGCTTCGGCAGCATGTAGCTTAAGGTTGGGGTTTCTTCCCCTTTACGCACGCGCAGCACGTGGTAGTGCGGGGTTTCCATCTGATCGTTTGGCACAATTACACAGCGCACACCGTCCTGACGAGTTTCAATGGCATTTACCGCAGAACGTTTTTCATTCAGCAGGTAAGAAGCGATTGGCACAGGAACAATGGCGTGAACTTCCTGGGTGTTCTCTTTCAGCGCTTCTTCTTCGATCAGACGCAGAATAGAGAGCGACAGCGATTCGTTGTCACGCACGGTGCCAGTACCAGAACAACGCGGACAAACGTGATGACTGGATTCACCCAGTGATGGGCTCAGGCGCTGACGGGACATTTCCAGCAGGCCAAAGCGAGAAATATGGCTGATTTGAATACGCGCACGGTCCTGACGCACCGCTTCACGCAGACGGTTTTCTACCGCACGCTGGTGGCGTACTGGCGTCATGTCGATGAAGTCGATAACAATCAGGCCGCCGAGGTCACGCAGGCGCAGCTGACGAGCAATCTCATCGGCAGCTTCGAGGTTAGTGTTAAACGCGGTTTCTTCGATATCGCCGCCGCGGGTCGCGCGTGCGGAGTTGATGTCGATGGCCGTTAACGCTTCGGTGCTGTCGATAACAATGGAACCACCAGACGGCAGACGAACTTCACGCTGGAAGGCGGACTCGATCTGTGACTCGATCTGGTAGTGGCTGAACAGCGGGATCTCGCCGGTGTACAGTTTGATTTTGCTGCTGAAATCCGGGCGACCTAATGCAGCGATATGCTGACGTGCCAGTTCGAGCACTTTCGGGTTATCGATAAGGATTTCGCCGATGTCCTGACGTAAGTAATCGCGGAATGCGCGAACGATTACGTTGCTCTCCTGATGAATCAGGAACGGGGCCGGGCGGCTTTCAGCGGCTTTTTTGATGGCTTCCCAGTGTTTCAGACGGAAGCTTAAATCCCATTGCAGCGCCTCAGCAGATTTGCCGACGCCAGCGGTGCGCACGATAAGCCCCATGCCTTCCGGCAGTTCAAGGCTTGCCAGTGCTTCTTTTAATTCGGTACGGTCGTCGCCTTCGATACGGCGAGAAATGCCACCCGCGCGCGGGTTGTTCGGCATCAGAACCAGATAGCTACCCGCCAGACTGATAAAGGTGGTTAATGCCGCGCCTTTGTTGCCGCGCTCTTCTTTATCGATCTGAACAATGACTTCCTGACCTTCACGCAACACATCTTTAATGTTGGGACGACCATGAGCACTGTAGTTAGCAGGGAAATATTCGCGGGCAATTTCTTTTAGTGGGAGGAAACCGTGACGTTCAGCGCCGTAATCAACAAAAGCAGCTTCCAGACTCGGTTCAATGCGGGTGATTTTACCTTTGTAGATGTTTGCCTTTTTCTGCTCGTGCCCTGGACTTTCGATATCCAGGTCATACAGACGCTGCCCATCTACAAGGGCAACGCGCAACTCTTCCTGCTGAGTTGCGTTGATTAACATTCTTTTCATCGTAACTTACTCATTATTCTTACATTGACGACTAAGCTGCGGGCAAAGTAACGCCTTTCCGGGTGTGAACCGATGGCCTCGTGTCTAGTCGCGTCGCCAACCTCACGGTTATCGTCAGCTCAAAGAGGCGCAGAGTGTCGGTTGCCCGTTTTTCATGCGGAAAAACAGCGCAATTATCAAAGAAACAGACTGGGTATTACTCTCCAGAAATATTTCCATCTACCGGTAAGGACTGCAACCCGCAGCCCGCTAACTGCCTGAAAGATCAATACGTCTTACGCCATTGCTGCGTGGATGATCGGTCGGGCAAAATGGGTTATTCCGTAAAATTTCTTGTTTTAACAAGGATGGACACGGAAACGGCCTCATTATTCCACTGCAAGCCTTGTTATAGCAAGATGACTTTTACCATTTATCACCCGCTTACTCACAGTTTTTTCACTTCTTGCTGGTGATTGGTTTAATAACCATCAATAAAGTGATCACGCAGTGAAGTAATAAGGTGCAAAAGTAAATATAAGCATAGAAAAATGAGTGGCGCGAATCCTGTTGGCTAATTAGAATCGCCAACCATGAAAACAGAGACTCCATCCGTAAAAATTGTTGCTATCACCGCTGACGAAGCGGGGCAACGTATCGATAACTTTTTGCGTACCCAATTGAAAGGCGTACCAAAAAGTATGATTTACCGTATTTTGCGTAAAGGCGAAGTGCGGGTGAACAAAAAACGTATTAAGCCTGAATATAAACTCGAAGCGGGTGATGAGGTGCGTATTCCACCGGTTCGCGTTGCTGAGCGGGAAGAAGAGGCGGTTTCGCCACATCTGCAAAAGGTGGCGGCGCTGGCGGACGTCATCTTATATGAAGATGATCACATCCTGGTGCTGAATAAACCTTCCGGTACGGCGGTACATGGCGGCAGTGGTTTAAGCTTCGGCGTTATTGAAGGTTTGCGGGCGTTGCGCCCGGAAGCGCGGTTCCTTGAACTGGTTCATCGTCTTGACCGGGACACCTCAGGTGTTTTGCTGGTAGCGAAAAAACGCTCGGCGTTGCGTTCTCTGCATGAGCAATTACGTGAAAAAGGGATGCAAAAAGATTACCTGGCGCTGGTGCGCGGTCAGTGGCAGTCGCATGTGAAGAGCGTTCAAGCACCGTTACTGAAAAATATTCTGCAAAGCGGCGAACGTATCGTGCGTGTGAGTCAGGAAGGCAAACCGTCGGAAACACGCTTTAAAGTGGAAGAACGCTATGCATTTGCCACCCTGGTGCGTTGTAGCCCGGTAACAGGGCGTACTCACCAGATCCGTGTGCATACACAATATGCGGGTCATCCGATTGCCTTTGACGATCGCTACGGTGACCGTGAATTTGACAGGCAGCTCACTGAAGCAGGCACGGGATTAAATCGCCTGTTCCTGCACGCTGCAGCGTTGAAGTTTACTCATCCGGGGACCGGTGAGGTGATGCGTATCGAAGCTCCGATGGATGAAGGTTTGAAGCGTTGTTTGCAAAAGCTGCGTAACGCGCGCTAATACAAGCATATAAACCTGATAATGGGCGGTTGGCCTGATAAGGCGTTTACGCCGCATCAGGCCGCCAGCACCGATTGCCGGATGCGACGTAACCACATCCGGCGCAAAAAACTATCCCATCAGCGGGTTTTTCCCTTCCCGACGTAACATCTGACACAGCGCGATTAGCGGTAAACCAACCAGCGTGTTAGGATCACGCCCCTCTAAACGCTCAAACAGCGTAATGCCAAATCCTTCACTCTTAAAGCTACCCGCGCAGTGCAGGGGATGCTCTTTACGCACGTAATTATCAATCTCCGCCTCGCTCAGGTGACGGAAATGGACGTCAAAAGGCTCCACTTCTGTTTGCAGATGCCCATTCGCCGAATTAAACAACGCCAGTCCAGTATAGAAGGTGACGATATTGCCGCTGGCTTTGCGTAATTGCAGACGGGCATTTTCTTCCGTTAACGGTTTACCGGTGATTTCGCCATCAAGAACACATACCTGGTCTGAACCAATAATTAAATGATCCGGATAACGTGACGCCAGAGATTGCGCTTTTTCTTGTGCCAGTCGAAGCACCAACTGTCGCGGTGATTCGTCGCTGCGTGGGGTTTCGTCGACCTCTGGTGCTGCACATTCAAAAGAGATTTGCAGTTTTTCCAGAAGAGCGCGACGCCATGGCGAGGTGGAGGCTAAAATAAGTTTAGGCATATTTTTTTCCATCAGATATAGCGTATTGATGATAGCCATTTTAAACTATGCGCTTCGTTTTGCAGGTTGATGTTTGTTATCAGCACTGAACGAAAATAAAGCAGTAACCCGCAATGTGTGCGAATTATTGGCAAAAGGCAACCACAGGCTGCCTTTTTCTTTGACTCTATGACGTTACAAAGTTAATATGCGCGCCCTATGCAAAAGGTAAAATTACCCCTGACTCTCGATCCGGTTCGTACGGCTCAAAAACGCCTTGATTACCAGGGTATCTATACCCCTGATCAGGTTGAGCGCGTCGCCGAATCCGTAGTCAGTGTGGACAGTGATGTGGAATGCTCCATGTCGTTCGCTATCGATAACCAACGTCTCGCAGTGTTAAACGGCGATGCGAAGGTGACGGTAACGCTCGAGTGTCAGCGTTGCGGGAAGCCGTTTACTCATCAGGTCTACACAACGTATTGTTTTAGTCCTGTGCGTTCAGACGAACAGGCTGAAGCACTGCCGGAAGCGTATGAACCGATTGAGGTTAACGAATTCGGTGAAATCGATCTGCTTGCAATGGTTGAAGATGAAATCATCCTCGCCTTGCCGGTAGTTCCGGTGCATGATTCTGAACACTGTGAAGTGTCCGAAGCGGACATGGTCTTTGGTGAACTGCCTGAAGAAGCGCAAAAGCCAAACCCATTTGCCGTATTAGCCAGCTTAAAGCGTAAGTAATTGGTGCTCCCCGTTGGATCGGGGATAAACCGTAATTGAGGAGTAAGGTCCATGGCCGTACAACAGAATAAACCAACCCGTTCCAAACGTGGCATGCGTCGTTCCCATGACGCGCTGACCGCAGTCACCAGCCTGTCTGTAGACAAAACTTCTGGTGAAAAACACCTGCGTCACCACATCACTGCCGACGGTTACTACCGCGGCCGCAAGGTCATCGCTAAGTAATCACGCATCTGCGTGATGAAGCTTAGTGAGGATTTTCCCCAGGCAACTGGGGAAAGACCAAACCGGGCGGCGACGATACCTTGACACGTCTAACCCTGGCGTTAGATGTCATGGGAGGGGATTTTGGCCCTTCCGTGACAGTGCCTGCAGCATTGCAGGCACTGAATTCTAATTCGCAACTCACTCTTCTTTTAGTCGGCAATCCCGACGCCATCACGCCATTACTTGCTAAAGCTGACTTTGAACAACGTTCGCGTCTGCAGATTATTCCTGCGCAGTCAGTTATCGCCAGTGATGCCCGGCCTTCGCAAGCTATCCGCGCCAGTCGTGGGAGTTCAATGCGCGTGGCCCTGGAGCTGGTGAAAGAAGGTCGAGCGCAAGCCTGTGTCAGTGCCGGTAATACCGGGGCGCTGATGGGGCTGGCAAAATTATTACTCAAGCCCCTGGAGGGGATTGAGCGTCCGGCGCTGGTGACGGTATTACCACATCAGCAAAAGGGCAAAACGGTGGTCCTTGACTTAGGGGCCAACGTCGATTGTGACAGCACAATGCTGGTGCAATTTGCCATTATGGGCTCAGTTCTGGCTGAAGAGGTGGTGGAAATTCCCAATCCTCGCGTGGCGTTGCTCAATATTGGTGAAGAAGAAGTAAAGGGTCTCGACAGTATTCGGGATGCCTCAGCGGTGCTTAAAACAATCCCTTCTATCAATTATATCGGCTATCTTGAAGCCAATGAGTTGTTAACTGGCAAGACAGATGTGCTGGTTTGTGACGGCTTTACAGGAAATGTCACATTAAAGACGATGGAAGGTGTTGTCAGGATGTTCCTTTCTCTGCTGAAATCTCAGGGTGAAGGGAAAAAACGGTCGTGGTGGCTACTGTTATTAAAGCGTTGGCTACAAAAGAGCCTGACGAGGCGATTCAGTCACCTCAACCCCGACCAGTATAACGGCGCCTGTCTGTTAGGATTGCGCGGCACGGTGATAAAAAGTCATGGTGCAGCCAATCAGCGAGCTTTTGCGGTCGCGATTGAACAGGCAGTGCAGGCGGTGCAGCGACAAGTTCCTCAGCGAATTGCCGCTCGCCTGGAATCTGTATACCCAGCTGGTTTTGAGCTGCTGGACGGTGGCAAAAGCGGAACTCTGCGGTAGCAGGACGCTGCCAGCGAACTCGCAGTTTGCAAGTGACGGTATATAACCGAAAAGTGACTGAGCGTACATGTATACGAAGATTATTGGTACTGGCAGCTATCTGCCCGAACAAGTGCGGACAAACGCCGATTTGGAAAAAATGGTGGACACCTCTGACGAGTGGATTGTCACTCGTACCGGTATCCGCGAACGCCACATTGCCGCGCCAAACGAAACCGTTTCAACCATGGGCTTTGAAGCGGCGACACGCGCAATTGAGATGGCGGGCATTGAGAAAGACCAGATTGGCCTGATCGTTGTGGCAACGACTTCTGCTACGCACGCTTTCCCGAGCGCAGCTTGTCAGATTCAAAGCATGTTGGGCATTAAAGGTTGCCCGGCATTTGACGTTGCAGCAGCCTGCGCAGGTTTCACCTATGCATTAAGCGTAGCCGATCAATACGTGAAATCTGGGGCGGTGAAGTATGCTCTGGTCGTCGGTTCCGATGTACTGGCGCGCACCTGCGATCCAACCGATCGTGGGACTATTATTATTTTTGGCGATGGCGCGGGCGCTGCGGTGCTGGCTGCCTCTGAAGAGCCGGGAATCATTTCCACCCATCTGCATGCCGACGGTAGTTATGGTGAATTGCTGACGCTGCCAAACGCCGACCGCGTGAATCCAGAGAATTCAATTCATCTGACGATGGCGGGCAACGAAGTCTTCAAGGTTGCGGTAACGGAACTGGCGCACATCGTTGATGAGACGCTGGCGGCGAATAATCTTGACCGTTCTCAACTGGACTGGCTGGTTCCGCATCAGGCTAACCTGCGTATTATCAGTGCAACGGCGAAAAAACTCGGTATGTCTATGGATAATGTCGTGGTGACGCTGGATCGCCACGGTAATACCTCTGCGGCCTCTGTCCCGTGCGCGCTGGATGAAGCTGTACGCGACGGGCGCATTAAGCCGGGGCAGTTGGTTCTGCTTGAAGCCTTTGGCGGTGGATTCACCTGGGGCTCCGCGCTGGTTCGTTTCTAGGATAAGGATTAAAACATGACGCAATTTGCATTTGTGTTCCCTGGACAGGGTTCTCAAACCGTTGGAATGCTGGCTGATATGGCGGCGAGCTATCCAATTGTCGAAGAAACGTTTGCTGAAGCTTCTGCGGCGCTGGGCTACGACCTGTGGGCGCTGACCCAGCAGGGGCCAGCTGAAGAACTGAATAAAACCTGGCAAACTCAGCCTGCGCTGTTGACTGCATCTGTTGCGCTGTATCGCGTATGGCAGCAGCAGGGCGGTAAAGCACCGGCAATGATGGCCGGTCACAGCCTGGGGGAATACTCCGCGCTGGTTTGCGCTGGTGTGATTGATTTCGCTGATGCGGTGCGTCTGGTTGAGATGCGCGGCAAGTTCATGCAAGAAGCCGTACCGGAAGGCACGGGCGCTATGGCGGCAATCATCGGTCTGGATGATGCGTCTATTGCGAAAGCGTGTGAAGAAGCTGCAGAAGGTCAGGTCGTTTCTCCGGTAAACTTTAACTCTCCGGGACAGGTGGTTATTGCCGGTCATAAAGAAGCGGTTGAGCGTGCTGGCGCTGCCTGTAAAGCGGCGGGCGCAAAACGCGCGCTGCCGTTACCAGTGAGCGTACCGTCTCACTGTGCGCTGATGAAACCAGCAGCCGACAAACTGGCAGTAGAATTAGCGAAAATCACCTTTAACGCACCAACAGTTCCTGTTGTGAATAACGTTGATGTGAAATGCGAAACCAATGGTGATGCCATCCGTGACGCACTGGTACGTCAGTTGTATAACCCGGTTCAGTGGACGAAGTCTGTTGAGTACATGGCAGCGCAAGGCGTAGAACATCTCTATGAAGTCGGCCCGGGCAAAGTGCTTACTGGCCTGACGAAACGCATTGTCGACACCCTGACCGCCTCGGCGCTGAACGAACCTTCAGCGATGGCAGCGGCGCTCGAGCTTTAAAAGAGGAAAATCATGAATTTTGAAGGAAAAATCGCACTGGTAACCGGTGCAAGCCGCGGAATTGGCCGCGCAATTGCTGAAACGCTCGCAGCCCGTGGCGCGAAAGTTATTGGCACTGCGACCAGTGAAAATGGCGCTCAGGCGATCAGTGATTATTTAGGTGCCAACGGCAAAGGTCTGATGTTGAATGTGACCGACCCGGCATCTATCGAATCTGTTCTGGAAAAAATTCGCGCAGAATTTGGTGAAGTGGATATCCTGGTCAATAATGCCGGTATCACTCGTGATAACCTGTTAATGCGAATGAAAGATGAAGAGTGGAACGATATTATCGAAACCAACCTTTCATCTGTTTTCCGTCTGTCAAAAGCGGTAATGCGCGCTATGATGAAAAAGCGTCATGGTCGTATTATCACTATCGGTTCTGTGGTTGGTACCATGGGAAATGGCGGTCAGGCCAACTACGCTGCGGCGAAAGCGGGCTTGATCGGCTTCAGTAAATCACTGGCGCGCGAAGTTGCGTCACGCGGTATTACTGTAAACGTTGTTGCTCCGGGCTTTATTGAAACGGACATGACACGTGCGCTGAGCGATGACCAGCGTGCGGGTATCCTGGCGCAGGTTCCTGCGGGTCGCCTCGGCGGCGCACAGGAAATCGCCAACGCGGTTGCATTCCTGGCATCCGACGAAGCAGCTTACATCACGGGTGAAACTTTGCATGTGAACGGCGGGATGTACATGGTCTGACCGCGATTTGCACAAAATGCTCATGTTGCGCGCAGTCTGCGTGGTTATGAGTAATAATTAGTGCAAAATGATTTGCGTTATTGGGGGGTAAGGCCTCAAAATAACGTAAAATCGTGGTAAGACCTGCCGGGATTTAGTTGCAAATTTTTCAACATTTTATACACTACGAAAACCATCGCGAAAGCGAGTTTTGATAGGAAATTTAAGAGTATGAGCACTATCGAAGAACGCGTTAAGAAAATTATCGGCGAACAGCTGGGCGTTAAGCAGGAAGAAGTTACCAACAATGCTTCTTTCGTTGAAGACCTGGGCGCGGATTCTCTTGACACCGTTGAGCTGGTAATGGCTCTGGAAGAAGAGTTTGATACTGAGATTCCGGACGAAGAAGCTGAGAAAATCACCACCGTTCAGGCTGCCATTGATTACATCAACGGCCACCAGGCGTAAGTGAACATCTCCAGGCGGTCGTTCGACCGCCTGAGTTTTATCTTTTTGTCCCACTAGAATCATTTTTTCCCTCCCTGGAGGACAAACGTGTCTAAGCGTCGTGTAGTTGTGACCGGACTGGGCATGTTGTCTCCTGTCGGCAATACCGTAGAGTCTACCTGGAAAGCTCTGCTTGCCGGTCAGAGTGGCATCAGCCTAATCGACCATTTCGATACTAGCGCCTATGCAACGAAATTTGCTGGCTTAGTAAAGGATTTTAACTGTGAGGACATTATCTCGCGCAAAGAACAGCGCAAGATGGATGCCTTCATTCAATATGGAATTGTCGCTGGCGTTCAGGCCATGCAGGATTCTGGCCTTGAAATAACGGAAGAGAACGCAACCCGCATTGGTGCCGCAATTGGCTCCGGGATTGGCGGCCTCGGACTGATCGAAGAAAACCACACATCTCTGATGAACGGTGGTCCACGTAAGATCAGCCCATTCTTCGTTCCGTCAACGATTGTGAACATGGTGGCAGGTCATCTGACTATCATGTATGGCCTGCGTGGCCCGAGCATCTCTATCGCGACTGCCTGTACTTCCGGCGTGCACAACATTGGCCATGCTGCGCGTATTATCGCGTATGGCGATGCTGACGTGATGGTTGCAGGTGGCGCAGAGAAAGCCAGTACGCCGCTGGGCGTTGGTGGTTTTGGCGCGGCACGTGCATTATCTACCCGCAATGATAACCCGCAAGCGGCGAGCCGCCCGTGGGATAAAGAGCGTGATGGTTTCGTACTGGGCGATGGTGCCGGTATGCTGGTACTTGAAGAGTACGAACACGCGAAAAAACGCGGTGCGAAAATTTACGCTGAACTCGTCGGCTTTGGTATGAGCAGCGATGCTTATCATATGACGTCACCGCCAGAAAATGGCGCAGGCGCAGCTCTGGCGATGGCAAATGCTCTGCGTGATGCAGGCATTGAAGCGAGTCAGATTGGCTACGTTAACGCGCACGGTACTTCTACGCCGGCTGGCGATAAAGCTGAAGCGCAGGCGGTGAAAACCATCTTCGGTGAAGCTGCAAGCCGTGTGTTGGTAAGCTCCACGAAATCTATGACCGGTCACCTGTTAGGTGCGGCGGGTGCAGTAGAATCTATCTACTCCATCCTGGCGCTGCGCGATCAGGCTGTTCCGCCAACCATCAACCTGGATAACCCGGATGAAGGTTGCGATCTGGATTTCGTACCGCACGAAGCGCGTCAGGTTAGCGGAATGGAATACACTCTGTGTAACTCCTTCGGCTTCGGTGGCACTAATGGTTCTTTGATCTTTAAAAAGATCTAAGTTGTCATTTTCCACCCTTATAAAAGGTCCGCTTGCGGGCCTTTTTTCTTAGCTTTTATTCCGACTTGTTCCGTAGTGAACATGCTGCCACACTAACAATTCTCTGATAAGGAGCCGGTATGTTCTTAATTAACGGTCATAAGCAGGAATCGCTGGCAGTAAGCGATCGGGCAACGCAGTTTGGTGATGGTTGTTTTACCACCGCCAGAGTTATCGACGGTAAAGTCAGTTTGTTATCGGCGCATATCCAGCGACTACAGGATGCTTGTCAGCGGTTGATGATTTCCTGTGACTTCTGGCCTCAGCTTGAACAAGAGATGAAAACGCTGGCAGCAGAACAGCAAAATGGTGTGCTGAAAGTCGTGATCAGTCGCGGTAGTGGCGGGCGAGGGTACAGCACATTGAACAGCGGACCGGCAACGCGGATTCTCTCCGTTACGGCTTATCCTGCACATTACGACCGTTTGCGTAACGAGGGGATTACGTTGGCGCTAAGCCCGGTGCGGCTGGGGCGCAATCCTCATCTTGCAGGTATTAAACATCTCAATCGTCTTGAGCAAGTATTGATTCGCTCTCATCTTGAGCAGACAAACGCTGATGAGGCGCTGGTCCTTGACAGCGAAGGGTGGGTTACGGAATGCTGTGCGGCTAATTTGTTCTGGCGGAAGGGCAACGTAGTTTATACGCCGCGACTGGATCAGGCAGGTGTTAACGGCATTATGCGACAATTCTGTATCCGTTTGCTGGCACAATCCTCTTATCAGCTTGTCGAAGTGCAAGCCTCTCTGGAAGAGTCGTTGCAGGCAGATGAGATGGTTATTTGTAATGCGTTAATGCCAGTGATGCCCGTATGTGCCTGTGGCGATGTCTCCTTTTCGTCAGCAACGTTATATGAATATTTAGCCCCACTTTGTGAGCGCCCGAATTAGTCATGAAAAAAGTGTTATTGATAATCTTGTTATTGCTGGTGGTACTGGGTATCGCCGCTGGTGTGGGCGTCTGGAAGGTTCGCCATCTTGCCGACAGCAAATTGCTTATCAAAGAAGAGACGATATTTACCCTGAAGCCAGGGACCGGACGTCTGGCGCTCGGTGAACAGCTTTATGCCGATAAGATCATCAATCGTCCACGGGTTTTTCAATGGCTGCTGCGTATCGAACCGGATCTTTCTCACTTTAAAGCCGGGACTTACCGCTTTACACCGCAGATGACCGTGCGCGAGATGCTGAAATTGCTGGAAAGCGGTAAAGAAGCACAGTTCCCTCTGCGACTGGTAGAAGGGATGCGTCTGAGCGATTACCTCAAGCAATTGCGTGAGGCCCCGTATATCAAGCATACGCTGAGCGATGATAAGTACGCCACCGTAGCGCAGGCACTTGAACTGGAAAACCCGGAGTGGATTGAAGGTTGGTTCTGGCCAGACACCTGGATGTATACCGCCAATACCACCGATGTCGCGTTACTCAAGCGAGCGCACAAGAAAATGGTGAAAGCGGTCGATAGCGCCTGGGAAGGGCGTGCGGACGGTCTGCCTTATAAAGATAAAAACCAGTTGGTGACGATGGCATCAATTATCGAAAAAGAAACCGCCGTTGCCAGTGAACGCGATAAGGTTGCCTCAGTATTTATCAACCGTTTACGCATTGGTATGCGCCTGCAGACCGACCCGACCGTGATTTACGGGATGGGAGAGCGTTATAATGGCAAACTTTCTCGTGCAGACCTGGAAACGCCGACAGCGTATAACACCTATACCATTACCGGTCTGCCGCCAGGTGCGATAGCGACGCCGGGGGCGGATTCGCTGAAGGCTGCTGCGCATCCGGCAAAAACGCCGTATCTCTATTTTGTGGCCGATGGTAAAGGTGGTCACACGTTTAATACCAATCTTGCCAGTCATAACAAGTCTGTGCAGGATTATCTGAAAGTGCTTAAGGAAAAAAATGCGCAGTAAGTATATCGTCATTGAGGGGCTGGAAGGCGCAGGCAAAACTACCGCGCGTAATGTGGTGGTTGAGACGCTCGAGCAACTGGGTATCCGCGACATGGTTTTCACTCGGGAACCTGGCGGTACGCAACTTGCCGAAAAGTTAAGAAGCCTGGTGCTGGATATCAAATCGGTAGGCGATGAAGTCATTACCGATAAAGCCGAAGTTCTGATGTTTTATGCCGCGCGCGTTCAACTGGTAGAAACGGTCATCAAACCAGCTCTGGCTAACGGCACCTGGGTGATTGGCGATCGCCACGATCTCTCCACTCAGGCGTATCAGGGCGGCGGACGTGGTATTGACCAACATATGCTGGCAACACTGCGTGATGCTGTTCTCGGGGATTTTCGCCCCGACTTAACGCTCTATCTCGATGTTACCCCGGAAGTTGGCTTAAAACGCGCGCGTGCGCGCGGCGAGCTGGATCGTATTGAGCAAGAATCTTTCGATTTCTTTAATCGCACCCGCGCCCGCTATCTGGAACTGGCAGCACAAGATAAAAGCATTCATACCATTGATGCCACCCAGCCGCTGGAGGCCGTGATGGATGCAATCCGCACTACCGTGACCCACTGGGTGAAGGAGTTGGACGCATGAGATGGTATCCATGGTTACGACCTGATTTCGAAAAACTGGTAGCCAGCTATCAGGCCGGAAGAGGTCACCATGCGCTACTCATTCAGGCGTTACCGGGCATGGGCGATGATGCTTTAATCTACGCCCTGAGCCGTTATTTACTCTGCCAACAACCGCAGGGCCACAAAAGTTGCGGTCACTGTCGTGGATGTCAGTTGATGCAGGCTGGCACGCATCCCGATTACTACACCCTGGCTCCCGAAAAAGGAAAAAATACGCTGGGCGTTGATGCGGTACGTGAGGTCACCGAAAAGCTGAATGAGCACGCACGCTTAGGTGGTGCGAAAGTCGTTTGGGTAACCGATGCTGCCTTACTAACCGACGCCGCGGCTAACGCATTGCTGAAAACGCTTGAAGAGCCACCAGCAGAAACCTGGTTTTTCCTGGCTACCCGCGAGCCTGAACGTTTACTGGCAACATTACGTAGTCGTTGTCGGTTACATTACCTTGCGCCGCCGCCGGAACAGTACGCCGTGACCTGGCTTTCACGCGAAGTGACAATGTCACAGGATGCATTACTTGCCGCATTGCGCTTAAGCGCCGGTTCGCCTGGCGCGGCACTGGCGTTGTTTCAGGGAGATAACTGGCAGGCTCGTGAAACATTGTGTCAGGCGTTGGCATATAGCGTGCCATCGGGCGACTGGTATTCGCTGCTAGCGGCCCTTAATCATGAACAAGCTCCGGCGCGTTTACACTGGCTGGCAACGTTGCTGATGGATGCGCTAAAACGCCATCATGGTGCTGCGCAGGTGACCAATGTTGATGTGCCGGGCCTGGTCGCCGAACTGGCAAACCATCTTTCTCCCTCGCGCCTGCAGGCTATACTGGGGGATGTTTGCCACATTCGTGAACAGTTAATGTCTGTTACAGGCATCAACCGCGAGCTTCTCATCACCGATCTTTTACTGCGTATTGAGCATTACCTGCAACCGGGCGTTGTGCTACCGGTTCCTCATCTTTAAGAGAGACATCATGTTTTTAGTCGACTCACACTGCCATCTCGATGGTCTGGATTATGAATCTTTGCATAAGGACGTGGATGACGTTCTGGCGAAAGCCGCCGCACGCGATGTGAAATTTTGTCTGGCAGTCGCCACAACATTACCGGGTTATTTACATATGCGGGATCTGGTAGGCGAACGTGACAACGTCGTATTTTCTTGTGGCGTGCATCCACTCAACCAGAATGATCCCTACGATGTAGAAGATTTACGCCGTCTGGCGGCAGAAGAGGGTGTTGTAGCGCTGGGTGAAACCGGGCTGGATTATTATTACACGCCGGAAACTAAAGTACGTCAGCAAGAGTCCTTCATCCATCATATCCAGATTGGTCGTGAACTGAACAAGCCGGTTATCGTCCATACCCGTGACGCCCGTGCCGATACGCTGGCAATTCTGCGCGAAGAAAAAGTGACGGATTGCGGTGGCGTACTACACTGTTTTACAGAGGACAGAGAAACGGCGGGTAAATTACTGGATCTCGGATTTTACATCTCCTTTTCCGGCATTGTGACCTTCCGTAATGCGGAGCAACTGCGCGATGCTGCGCGTTATGTCCCCCTGGATCGGTTACTGGTGGAAACTGACTCACCTTACCTTGCGCCGGTACCGCATCGAGGAAAAGAGAATCAACCTGCGATGGTTCGTGACGTTGCAGAATACATGGCTGTGTTGAAAGGTGTTGCCGTTGAAGAACTGGCGCAGGTAACCACCGATAACTTCGCCCGTCTGTTTCACATCGACGCTTCCCGCCTTCAATCCATCCGTTGAATGAGTTTTTTTAAAGCTCGTAATTAATGGCTAAAACGAGTAAAGTTCACCGCCGAAAATTGGGCGGTGAATAACCACGTTTGAAATATTGTGACATATGTTTTGTCAAAATGTGCAACTTCTCCAATGATCTGAAGTTGAAACGTGATAGCCGTCAAACAAATTGGCACTGAATTATTTTACTCTGTGTAATAAATAAAGGGCGCTTAGATGCCCTGTACACGGCGAGGCTCTCCCCCCTTGCCACGCGTGAGAACGTAAAAAAAGCACCCATACTCAGGAGCACTCTCAATTATGTTTAAGAATGCATTTGCTAACCTGCAAAAGGTCGGTAAATCGCTGATGCTGCCGGTATCCGTACTGCCTATCGCAGGTATTCTGCTGGGCGTCGGTTCCGCGAATTTCAGCTGGCTGCCCGCCGTTGTATCGCATGTTATGGCAGAAGCAGGCGGTTCCGTCTTTGCAAACATGCCACTGATTTTTGCGATCGGTGTCGCCCTCGGCTTTACCAATAACGATGGCGTATCCGCGCTGGCCGCAGTTGTTGCCTATGGCATCATGGTTAAAACCATGGCCGTGGTTGCGCCACTGGTACTGCATTTACCTGCTGAAGAAATCGCCTCTAAACACCTGGCGGATACTGGCGTACTCGGAGGGATTATCTCCGGTGCGATCGCAGCGTACATGTTTAACCGTTTCTACCGTATTAAGCTGCCTGAGTATCTTGGCTTCTTTGCCGGTAAACGCTTTGTGCCGATCATTTCTGGCCTGGCTGCCATCTTTACTGGCGTTGTGCTGTCCTTCATTTGGCCGCCGATTGGTTCTGCAATCCAGACCTTCTCTCAGTGGGCTGCTTACCAGAACCCGGTAGTTGCGTTTGGCATTTACGGTTTCATCGAACGTTGCCTGGTACCGTTTGGTCTGCACCACATCTGGAACGTACCTTTCCAGATGCAGATTGGTGAATACACCAACGCAGCAGGTCAGGTTTTCCACGGCGACATTCCGCGTTATATGGCGGGTGACCCGACTGCGGGTAAACTGTCTGGTGGCTTCCTGTTCAAAATGTACGGTCTGCCAGCTGCCGCAATTGCTATCTGGCACTCTGCTAAACCAGAAAACCGCGCGAAAGTGGGCGGTATTATGATCTCCGCGGCGCTGACCTCGTTCCTGACCGGTATCACCGAGCCGATCGAGTTCTCCTTCATGTTCGTTGCGCCGATCCTGTACATCATCCACGCGATTCTGGCAGGCCTGGCATTCCCAATCTGTATTCTTCTGGGGATGCGTGACGGTACGTCGTTCTCGCACGGTCTGATCGACTTCATCGTTCTGTCTGGTAACAGCAGCAAACTGTGGCTGTTCCCGATCGTCGGTATCGGTTATGCGATTGTTTACTACACCATCTTCCGCGTGCTGATTAAAGCACTGGATCTGAAAACGCCGGGTCGTGAAGACGCGACTGAAGATGCAAAAGCGACAGGTACCAGCGAAATGGCACCGGCTCTGGTTGCTGCATTTGGTGGTAAAGAAAACATTACTAACCTCGACGCATGTATTACCCGTCTGCGCGTCAGCGTTGCTGATGTGTCTAAAGTGGATCAGGCCGGCCTGAAGAAACTGGGCGCAGCGGGCGTAGTGGTTGCTGGTTCTGGTGTTCAGGCGATTTTCGGTACTAAATCCGATAACCTGAAAACCGAGATGGATGAGTACATCCGTAACCACTAATCCGTAAGACGTTGGGGAGACTAAGGCAGCCAGATGGCTGCCTTTTTTACAGGTGTTATTCAGAATTGATACGTGCCGGTAATGCTGAAATTACGCGGTGTGCCGTAGACGATAGAACCTTCCACGTTGGTATCGTAGGTTTTGTCGAACAGGTTATTGACGTTCCCCTGTAACGAGAAGTTTTTCGTCACCTGGTAGCGGGTGAAGAGATCCACCAGCGCGTAGCTACCTTGCTCGGCGCGGAAGGTGCCATACGGCGTCACGGTGTCGGTATACACGCGATTTTGCCAGTTAACACCACCGCCGACCGTCAACTCTGGCATGACAGGCAACCGATAGCTGGTGAACATTTTAACCGTGGTGCGTGGCAGATTAGGATTAACGGCGTTTCCTTCGTTATCCTCTGCAATATAGCGCGTTGCGCCAAATGTCAGCTGCCAGTTGTCGGTAATTGCGCCGTTGAGTTCAAATTCCACCCCTTTACTGACTGTCCCATCCACCGCTTTATAGGCGGTTTCGCCGTTGCTGCCGGGGATAGGTGTACCGGTGGACTGAGCGACATTATCCTGCTCAATACGGAAGATGGCTAACGTGGTGGTCAGACGGCTATTCATCCAGTCCGATTTCAGACCCAGCTCGTAGTTGTTACCGGTGATTGGAGCCAGATATTTGCCTGAACTGTCACGATCATTTTGCGGCTGGAAAATAGAGGTATAGCTGGCGTAGGTCGACCAGTTGTCATTGATGTCAAACACCAGACCAGCGTAAGGCGTGGTGTGGTTTTTCTCCATGCTGTAAGTCAGCGTATCAACCCGCCAGTTGGTATAACGTGCGCCGAGGATCAGATGCAGCGGATCGGCAAGGGTGACACGAGTGGCAGCATATAACGATTTCATATGTGTGGTATCGTCCTGCGCCAGGCTCTGTGGTGACCAGTCGGTTTGTGGGAAATTGCCATTAAAGTTGTAGAAACTGCCAATTTCATCCGGGAAGATGTTGGCCCATGAACTGAAGTAACGATTGTTTTGTTTGCTGTAACTGCCACCAAACATTAGATTGTGCTGACGACCAAACAATTCATAACTACCGTCAGCGAACAAATCCAGCGCATCAACTTTACGTTTGCCACTGTTCCAACCGGTGCCGCCGACATAATCAAAGCCAGGTCCATAATTACTGTATGGCCCAACCAGCATACCATCCGCTTTGTTTACATAGGCATCGACATACATCATTTTGCTGTCAAATTCGACTTCAGAGTGGGTGGCATTCAGTGTCGCTTGCCAGGTATCAGCAAACTGCTGCTTCAGGGTCATAAAGACCTTGTTGATCTCTTTATCGTTGTACGCCCAGTCAGGTGCGGTACTGCGTGCGCGATCGTAACTGTTGCTGCTGCCATCAGTATTCCAGCGCGGTAAACCGCCCCAGGTAGGGCTATTAACATCAATGCGCTGATATTCGTAACCGGCTGAAAGCGTCGTAAGATCGCCTAAATCAGCATCGACAATGCCCGAGAAGAAGGTCTTTTCACTGTTGTAGCGGTCCAGCCATGAGTCGTTATTCTGGTAGCCGCCGACAATTCGCGTGCGGATTTTACCGTCTTCGGTGAGTGGGCTTTGTAAATCCGCCACATACCGTTCTTTGTTCCAGCTACCGTATTCCGCCGAGACATCGCCTTTAAATTCACGACTGGTCGCGTGTTTTCGAACCATATTAATTGCCGCAGATGGATTACCCGTCCCGGTCATGAGTCCTGTCGCGCCACGCACTACTTCTACGCGTTCAAAGAGTGCCATATCAGAAAGTGCGTCGCCCAGATTCCAGCGCGATTCAAAATAGGTGGGGATACCATCAACCATATAGTTATCGATCTGGAATCCGCGGGAATAATAAAGAGCACGATCGGAATCCGCCTGACTTTTGCTGATCCCCAGCGTGTTTTCCATCACTTCGCCCAGCGTTTGTAACTGCTGATCTTCCATCCGCTGCTGGCTAACAATAGTGACCGACTGAGGAATATCACGTTGAGTCATCTGCATTTTGGTACCCGCAGAGGTAGACGTTACGCTGTAATCATTTTCGCCATCATCTGGAGCTGTGGCTGAACCCTCAACAATCACCGTTTCTTCAGTGGCTGGTGCAGCAAAAGCGGCAGAAGGTAATAGTGCCAGTGCTATGCAACCGGCAAGTAGTGACGGTTTGGTGATGGCTTGATATTGATTATCCCTGTTAAATTGTGTTGAAAGCATTTGAAATCTCTTGGTTTATGTTGTCGTCAGGCTCATGCCGGAGGAGGGTGATGAGCGATTATATTTAGTGTGCGAATAATTTTGTTTGTAAATGCAAATGAGAAATATACGCATTCATATTTGTCATGTAAACCAAACAGAGAATGTCTTTTCAGCGCATTCGCAGGCAGAAATGGGAATAATGGCGATATATACGGCAGCAAAACGATTTTTTGCTTAAGAAATCGTGAGTTAAGGTTGAAAGAGCAGGTTTAACTCGACCATACTCTATACTCGCAGTGTGGCGCGGCGTAGCATGGCGCAACGCATGGCTATTTGAAAAAGGAAAATGTCGTGGCAGAAGAAACTATATTCAGCAAAATTATTCGTCGTGAGATCCCCTCCGATATCGTCTACCAGGATGATCTGGTAACGGCGTTTCGCGATATTTCGCCGCAAGCGCCAACGCATATTCTGATCATTCCGAATATCCTCATTCCGACTGTGAACGACGTCTCAGCTGAGCATGAGCAGGCGCTGGGACGCATGATCACCGTAGCGGCAAAAATTGCTGAGCAAGAAGGTATTGCCGAAGATGGCTATCGTCTGATCATGAATACCAACCGCCATGGCGGACAAGAGGTTTACCACATCCATATGCACTTGTTGGGTGGCCGTCCGCTGGGACCAATGCTGGCGCATAAAGGTCTGTAACGATGAGAAAAGGATGCTTTGGGCTGGTGTCTCTGGTGTTGTTACTGCTGGTGGGCTGTCGTTCACATCCGGAAATTCCGGTGAATGATGAGCAATCGCTGGTGATGGAGTCATCTTTATTGGCTGCGGGCATCAGTGCAGAAAAGCCCTTCCTTTCGACGTCTGATATTCAACCTTCAGCATCCTCAACGCTTTATAACGAAAGGCAAGAACCCGTTACCGTTCATTATCGTTTTTACTGGTATGACGCCAGAGGGCTGGAGATGCATCCTCTGGAAAGGCCACGCAGCGTTACCATTCCCGCACATTCGGCGGTAACGCTGTACGGCAGCGCCAATTTTCTGGGGGCGCACAAAGTCAGACTTTATCTATATTTGTAAGGGGTGAATCTTGATGACAAAAATGAGTCGCTACGCCTTGATTACCGCGCTGGCGATGTTTCTCGCCGGGTGTGTGGGGCAACGTGAACCTGCACCGGTAGAAGAAGTGAAACCAGCGCCGGAACAACCAGCCGAGCCACAACAGCCTGTCCCCACAGTGCCCTCGGTGCCGACGATCCCGCAGCAGCCAGGCCCAATTGAGCACGAAGATCAAACTGCACCGCCTGCGCCGCATATTCGCCATTATGACTGGAATGGCGCAATGCAGCCGATGGTCAGTAAGATGCTTGGGGCTGACGGGGTGACTGCGGGTAGCGTCCTGCTGGTTGATAGCGTTAACAACCGTACTAACGGTTCGCTGAATGCCGCAGAAGCGACCGAAACGCTGCGAAATGCGCTGGCTAATAACGGGAAATTTACCCTGGTTTCCGCCCAGCAACTGTCGATGGCGAAGCAACAGTTAGGTTTGTCGCCGCAGGACAGTTTAGGCACCCGTAGTAAAGCCATAGGCATTGCCCGCAATGTCGGCGCTCATTACGTGCTGTACTCCAGCGCCTCTGGCAACGTTAACGCTCCGACCCTACAAATGCAGCTGATGCTGGTGCAGACGGGCGAAATTATCTGGTCAGGTAAAGGTGCCGTTTCGCAGCAATAATCCCATCACGCGCGACGAATTGCTGTCGCGCTTTTTCCCGCAGTATCATCCCGTCACGACGTTTAATAGTGGGCTTAGTGGCGGGAGTTTTCTCATTGAACATCAGGGCCAGCGTTTTGTTGTGCGTCAGCCGCACGATCCTGATGCGCCGCAGTCCGCGTTCTTGCGCCAGTATCGGGCTTTATCACAACTACCCGCATGCATTGCACCGAAGCCGCATTTATATCTCCGTGACTGGATGGTAGTCGACTATCTGCCCGGCGCGGTAAAAACGTATTTGCCGGATACCAACGAACTGGCAGGCTTGCTGTATTATCTACATCAACAACCACGTTTTGGCTGGCGAATAACGCTGTTGCCGTTACTGGAACTGTACTGGCAGCAAAGCGTTCCGGCGCGGCGGACAGTGGGTTGGCTGCGAATGTTAAAACGTCTGCGCAAAGCGCGGGAACCACGGCCTTTACGCTTAAGTCCATTGCATATGGATGTCCACGCCGGAAATTTAGTGCATAGCGCGTCAGGGTTAAAACTCATCGACTGGGAGTATGCCGGAGATGGTGATATCGCGCTGGAACTGGCGGCGGTGTGGGTGGAAAATACTGAACAGCACCGGCAATTGGTCAATGACTATGCCACTCGCGCGAAGATTTATCCGGCGCAATTATGGCGTCAGGTCAGGCGATGGTTTCCCTGGCTGCTGATGCTCAAAGCAGGGTGGTTTGAGTACCGCTGGCGACAAACCGGCGATCAACAATTTATCAGGCTGGCCGATGACACCTGGCGGCAGCTATTAATAAAACAATAAGGAGAGCAGTGTGGGTCCAGTAATGTTGGATGTCGAAGGTTACGAACTGGACGCGGAAGAGCGTGAAATACTGGCGCATCCGCTGGTGGGAGGGCTGATTCTCTTTACGCGTAACTATCATGATCCTGCCCAGTTACGTGAACTGGTGCGCCAGATCCGCGCAGCTTCGCGCAATCGTCTGGTGGTGGCGGTTGATCAGGAAGGTGGACGCGTGCAGCGTTTTCGTGAAGGTTTTACCCGCTTGCCAGCGGCGCAATCATTCGCTGCGCTGTCAGGAATGGAAGAGGGTGGCAAACTGGCGCAGGAGGCAGGTTGGTTGATGGCCAGCGAAATGATCGCTATGGATATTGATATCAGCTTTGCGCCTGTGCTGGATGTCGGGCATATCAGCGCGGCGATTGGCGAGCGTTCTTATCATGCCGATCCACAAAAAGCCCTGGCAATTGCCAGCCGGTTTATTGATGGTATGCATGAAGCCGGAATGAAAACGACCGGGAAACACTTCCCAGGACACGGTGCAGTAACGGCAGACTCACACAAAGAAACACCGTGCGATCCACGTCCACAAGCGGAGATTCGCGCTAAAGATATGTCGGTCTTCAGTTCCTTAATCCGCGAAAATAAACTCGACGCCATTATGCCTGCGCATGTGATCTACAGTGATGTTGATCCGCGTCCGGCGAGCGGTTCTCCCTACTGGCTGAAAACCGTTTTGCGTCAGGAACTGGGTTTTGACGGCGTGATTTTCTCTGACGATTTATCGATGGAAGGTGCCGCGATTATGGGCAGTTATGCCGAACGCGGGCAGGCTTCACTGGATGCGGGTTGCGATATGATCCTGGTCTGCAATAATCGTAAAGGGGCCGTCAGCGTGTTAGATAATCTGTCACCGATCAAGGCAGAACGTGTTACACGTTTGTATCATAAAGGTTCATTTTCGCGACAGGAACTGATGGACTCGGCTCGCTGGAAAGCGATCAGCACCCGTCTGAATCAGTTACATGAACGCTGGCAGGAAGAGAAAGCAGGTCACTAACCCTGGCTTATGTGAGGAAGCGATGATTATCTATTTACACGGTTTTGACTCTAACAGTCCGGGTAACCACGAGAAAGTCTTACAATTGCAGTTTATTGACCCGGATGTACGCTTGATAAGCTACAGTACGCGGCATCCGAAACATGATATGCAGCATCTGCTTAAAGAAGTGGACAAAATGTTGCAACTGAACGTTGACGAGCGTCCGCTAATTTGCGGCGTTGGCTTGGGCGGATACTGGGCGGAACGGATTGGTTTTCTTTGCGACATCCGCCAGGTGATCTTCAACCCTAATTTGTTCCCTTATGAGAACATGGAAGGCAAGATTGATCGCCCGGAAGAGTATGCCGATATTGCCACTAAGTGTGTGACCAACTTCCGTGAGAAGAATCGCGATCGTTGCCTGGTGATTTTGTCGCGTAATGATGAAGCGCTTAACAGCCAGCGGACATCTGAAGAGTTGCATCATTATTACGAGATTGTCTGGGACGAAGAGCAGACGCACAAATTCAAGAATATCTCCCCGCATTTACAGCGCATTAAAGCGTTCAAAACCCTCGGGTAAATGCCCTCGTCGCATCAGGTAACCTTGCCGGTACCTGATGCGCTCCGAATTCTGTGGGTCGGATAAGGCGTCCACGCCGCATCCGACAGTCGAGCATCAATGCCTGATGCGCTTCTTATCAGGCCTACCGAACGCCCTGCATACACCCCTCACTCTATATCACTCTCACAAATTCGCTCAAATAATAAACAATAAACTCTGTTTTTTGATCTCACCCGGTAAAGTCGCCTATCTTTTCAGCAACAAAACTTGATTAACATCAATTTTGGTATGACCAATGCACCATTCATGTTATTCTCAATAGCGAAGAACATTTTCATTGCTGTAACCTGTTGTTAATTAAGAGCTATGTTAATAACCATTAATTAACAATTGGTTAATAAATTTAAGGGGGTCACGTTGACTACGCCATTGAAAAAGATTGTGATTGTCGGCGGCGGTGCTGGTGGGCTGGAAATGGCAACACAGCTGGGGCATAAGCTGGGACGCAAGAAAAAAGCCAAAATTACGCTGGTCGATCGTAACCACAGCCACCTGTGGAAACCGCTGCTGCACGAAGTGGCGACTGGCTCGCTTGATGAAGGCGTCGATGCGTTGAGCTATCTGGCCCATGCGCGCAATCATGGTTTCCAGTTCCAGCTGGGTTCCGTCATTGATATTGATCGTGAAGCGAAAACAATCACTATTGCAGAACTGCGCGACGAGAAAGGTGAACTGCTGGTTCCGGAACGTAAAATCGCCTATGACACCCTGGTAATGGCGCTGGGTAGCACCTCTAACGATTTCAATACGCCAGGTGTCAAAGAGAACTGCATTTTCCTCGATAACCCGCACCAGGCGCGTCGCTTCCACCAGGAGATGCTGAATTTGTTCCTGAAATACTCCGCCAACCTGGGCGCGAATGGCAAAGTGAACATTGCGATTGTCGGCGGCGGCGCGACGGGTGTAGAACTCTCCGCTGAATTGCACAACGCGGTCAAGCAACTGCACAGCTACGGTTACAAAGGCCTGACCAACGAAGCCCTGAACGTAACGCTGGTAGAAGCGGGAGAACGTATTTTGCCTGCGTTACCGCCACGTATCTCTGCTGCGGCCCACAACGAGCTAACGAAACTTGGCGTTCGCGTGCTGACGCAAACCATGGTCACCAGTGCTGATGAAGGCGGCCTGCACACTAAAGATGGCGAATATATTGAGGCTGATCTGATGGTATGGGCAGCCGGGATCAAAGCGCCAGACTTCCTGAAAGATATCGGTGGTCTTGAAACTAACCGTATCAACCAGCTGGTGGTGGAACCGACGCTGCAAACCACCCGCGATCCAGACATTTACGCTATTGGCGACTGCGCGTCATGCCCGCGTCCGGAAGGGGGCTTTGTTCCGCCGCGTGCTCAGGCTGCACACCAGATGGCGACTTGCGCAATGAACAACATTCTGGCGCAGATGAACGGTAAGCCGCTGAAAAATTATCAGTATAAAGATCATGGTTCGCTGGTATCGCTGTCGAACTTCTCCACCGTCGGTAGCCTGATGGGTAACCTGACGCGCGGCTCAATGATGATTGAAGGACGAATTGCGCGCTTTGTATATATCTCGCTATACCGAATGCATCAGATTGCGCTGCATGGTTACTTTAAAACCGGATTAATGATGCTGGTGGGGAGTATTAACCGCGTTATCCGTCCGCGTTTGAAGTTGCATTAATCGACGTACACTGGCGGATGTGGCATAAACGCCTCATCCGCCCTTGAGGAACAGCGCGATCGGCAGCCGCGTTGTATCAGGCATCCTTTCAGACTCCTCCGAATCCTTAAGTATTTCCAGCCATTCCCGCGCTTTTCATCTTCTGTCTGATAGCTGCTTTTCTCCTTCGCTTGCATGATTGGCATAACTGCAAAGAAGGAGGTGTTCCCGTGAATAAATCAATGTTGGCGGGTATCGGGATTGGTGTCGCAGCTGCGCTGGGCGTAGCGGCAGTGGCCAGTCTGAACGTGTTTGAACGGGGCCCGCAATACGCTCAGGTTGTTTCTGCAACCCCAATCAAGGAAACGGTTAAAACACCGCGTCAGGAGTGTCGCAACGTCACAGTGACCCATCGTCGACCGGTGCAGGATGAAAATCGCATTACCGGGTCGGTGCTCGGCGCTGTTGCTGGCGGCGTGATAGGGCATCAGTTTGGTGGTGGTCGCGGTAAAGATGTCGCCACTGTTGTGGGGGCGCTGGGTGGTGGATATGCCGGTAACCAGATCCAGGGCTCTCTCCAGGAAAGCGATACTTACACGACTACGCAACAGCGTTGTAAAACGGTGTATGACAAGTCAGAAAAAATGCTCGGTTATGATGTGACCTATAAGATTGGCGATCAGCAGGGCAAAATCCGCATGGACCGCGATCCGGGTACGCAGATCCCGCTAGATAGCAACGGGCAACTGATTTTGAATAACAAAGTATAACAAGGCTGTACTCTGCAATTTGGCCCCTCATTCGCTCAGGCTGAGGGGCTTTTTTTGCGACTTATTTCACCAGTTCGGGCCATAAACGCAAAGTCGTTCCGGCAATCTGCATCAGTTTTTCCAGCGATGCACCTTCGCGTGCGCTGATCGACATCCCCTGAATAATACAATTAAGGAATTCTGCCAGATGTGTCACGTCACAGTGGGGCGGGATTTCCCCGCGCGCTTGTCGTTGACATAAAAACTGCTGCAAAGTGCGCTCTTGCATCGCATGGCGTGATTTCAACGTATTGGCGATATCTCCTGAATCTGGGGAGAGGGTGGTGCAGTTGTTGATCATGAAGCAGCCTGCCGGGGTGTCTTTGCTGGTAAAGCAGTTGGCGATGGCAGCAAAATAGTCAGCCAGCGCAGACTCCACGCTTTTCTCTTCACAAAACAGCTGTGCTTCATGCTTAGCGGCAAAACGATCGATATAGCGGTCGAGAACGGCACGAAATAACCCCTCTTTGTTGGTAAATTCCGCGTATAGCGTGGGCGCTTTGGCTCCGGTCGCTTCGACGAGGTCCGCAAGAGAAGTCGCTTCATAACCGTGTTGCCAGAACAATTTCATGGCCTTATCAAGCGCGGCATCCCTGTCGAACACTTTTGGGCGGCCACGGCTTTTTTTTACACATTGTGTTGAGTCAGTTGCCATGATGCCGTTGTACCTGGTGACTGTGAATGAAAGGTTATTATAAAAATAATCACCTCCGTTCACCAGTCCAGATCCCATAAAAATAATTGCTTTCTATTTAACTGAAATTTAAAGATTTTTAAATTAATTAATGATTGTTATAAAAAATATCTTGTATGTGATCCAGATCACATCTATCATTTAGTTATCGATCGTTAAGTAATTGCTTGCGACGTCATTCATCTGCATAAGGCCACTATTATGAAAAACGTAAAAACCCTCATCGCTGCGGCGATTTTAAGCTCCATGTCATTTGCCAGCTTTGCGGCTGTCGAAGTTCAGTCAACGCCAGAAGGCCAACAAAAAGTCGGTACAATCAGTGCTAACGCGGGGACAAATCTGGGATCGCTGGAAGAGCAGCTGGCGCAAAAAGCGGATGAGATGGGCGCAAAATCTTTCCGTATTACTTCTGTAACCGGTCCGAATACCCTCCATGGAACAGCAGTAATTTATAAATAAGCATTAACCCTCATTAATGCCTGCTACTGCTGATTTTTTCCCCGCGACATGCCGTGTCGCGGGGATTTTTTTATCCGGGCTTTACAGCGTTTGTGGGCTCACTTGATGACGGCGGACATCCACCGGCATCCCGGAACGGACATCCATCACATGTTGCATCACTTCAGCGTCAGTTTGTGCTGCATCTTTAAATGATTGCATTGCGCTATTCAGCGTAATTGGCAGCAGCTGCGGATCGTCATCAATCTTCTCTGACAGCGGCTGATGTACTTCAACCAGACGCGCACCGTTTGGTTCGGCAGAGACTTTTATCGGAGTGTTGATGATATTCACTTTGGTGCCTGGGGTGACCTGGCTAAAGAGTGTTTTGATATCGTCATCCCGCAGACGAATACAGCCAGAACTTACCCGCATGCCAATGCCGAAATCGGCGTTCGTACCATGAAGCAAATAAACGCCGCCATAGGCCGCCAGACGAATCGCATGATGGCCCATTGGGTTATCCGGTCCAGCCGGCACTACCGCAGGCAACTCAATTCCCTGTGCTTTATAACGGGCGCGGATGTTTGCCGTTGGCGTCCAGGTTGGGTTTGCACGTTTGTCTGAAACGGTGGTCACCATTGTCGGTGTCAGCGTGTCACCACCTAACTGACCAATACCTATTGGATACACGGTTACCGAATTTTTACCCGGCGGGTAGTAATAGAGACGCAGCTCCGCAATGTTGATCACAATGCCTTCGCGCGGCGCATCTGGAAGTAGGGTTTGCAATGGGATCGTTAACACGCTGCCCGCGCGCGGTACGTAAGGATCAACGCCGGGGTTAGCCTGTAACAGAGCGAGAAAGCCGACGTTGTATTTTTTGGCGATGGCTTCCAGAGAACCACCGTCATTTTCCACCACATGAAATTTGTTTTCGCCAACCAGACGACTGCCCGCTGGCGGCAGCGGCCAGGTGTTGGCTTTTGCCGGTAGCGCCAGCGCCACGGCAGCGGCGAACGTAAAAAACGTTAGCCAGCGAGAAAAACGCGTTTTGATCATCACCAAAAATCCATAATAAATATAAGGTTATTGTAATAAACAGATAAGCCTGAATTATGGATGGTGACAGTGTCGGATAGTGCAGGGAAGTGCAAAGAATTTGTAAATGTTGCAGATGGGGGCGCAGAAACGCCCCCGATTTACCATTAAGCGATCGCGTTCTCTTCCAGTTCACGCATAAACTGGCGTACCCATTCGATACGCGTTTTCCGCTCACTCAAATCCTGAATAAATTTCAGGCGCGTCGGACCATCAAGGCGGTAATGCTGCGGCTGTTTTTGCAGCAAACCAATCAACCAGGCCGGATTAACGTGATTCTTCTCGGCAAATTCGATCACCCCGCCTTTCTCATTACCTTCCAGCTTCCTGATCCCCAGTTTCTGCGCTTGCTGGCGCAGACGGGCAATATCCAGCAGGGTACGCGCCGGATCTGGCAGCAGGCCGAAGCGATCGATAAGCTCGACTTTGATCTCTTCCAGTTCGTTTTCCGTTTTGGCGCTGGCAATACGTTTGTAGAACGACAGACGCGTGTTCACGTCAGGGATGAAATCATCTGGCAATAGCGACGGCATCCGCAGCTCGACTTCTGTTTGCTGGCTGGTGAGATCTTCCAGCGACGGCTCGCGTCCGGCTTTCAGTGCATCGACGGCGTTTTCCAGCAACTCCATATACAGCGAGAAACCGATGGTTTCCATTGAGCCGCTTTGTTCTTCGCCAAGCAGTTCACCCGCGCCGCGAATCTCCAGATCGTGCGTTGCCAGCGCAAAACCTGCCCCGAGATCTTCCAGCGAGGCAATTGCTTCAAGACGTTTTTGTGCATCGGTAGTCATCGCTTTTGGATGCGGTGTCAGCAACCATGCATATGCCTGATGATGCGAACGTCCGACGCGACCGCGTAACTGGTGCAGCTGCGCCAGACCGAAGTGATCCGCGCGTTCAATGATAATAGTGTTGGCTGTCGGGATGTCGATCCCGGTTTCGATAATGGTTGTACAAACCAGCACGTTGAAACGTTGATGATGGAAATCATTCATCACCCGTTCCAGTTCGCGCTCGCGCATCTGCCCGTGACCGATGGCGATCCGCGCTTCTGGCACCAGTTCTGCCAGCCGTTCGGCGGCTTTCTGAATGTTTTCCACATCATTGTAGAGATAATAAACCTGTCCTCCGCGCAAAATTTCACGCAGGATCGCCTCCCGGACCACCATGCTGTCATACTCACGGACAAAGGTTTTAACTGCCAGACGACGGGCGGGCGGCGTGGCGATAATCGACAGGTCACGCATTCCGCTCATTGCCATATTCAGCGTACGTGGGATCGGCGTTGCAGTAAGCGTCAGAATATCCACGTTCGCGCGCATCGCTTTAATGCGCTCTTTATGACGCACCCCGAAGCGGTGTTCTTCATCGACAATCAGCAGGCCTAAATCTTTAAACTTGACGTCACTTTGCAGCAGTTTGTGCGTACCGATCAGAATATCGATTTTCCCTTCCGCCACTTCCGCAAGGATTTGCGTCTGCTCTTTGGCGCTGCGGAAACGGGAGATCATTTCGATACGTACCGGCCAGTTGGCGAAACGGTCGCGGAAGTTGTCGTAATGCTGCTGCGCGAGAAGGGTGGTAGGCACCAGCACCGCCACCTGCTTGTGGTTATCTACTGCCAGGAAAGCTGCGCGCATCGCCACTTCTGTTTTACCAAAGCCAACATCGCCGCACACCAGACGATCCATTGCCAGCGGCTGACACATGTCGCTAAGTACCGCATTAATGGCCTGCGCCTGATCCGGCGTGGTTTCAAACGGGAAGCTGTCGCAGAACAACTGATACTGCTCACGATCGTGTTTAAACGCGAAGCCCTCTTTGGCGGCGCGTTGCGCGTAGATATCCAGCAATTCCGCCGCCACATCACGCACTTTTTCCGCCGCTTTCTGCCGCGCGCGTGACCACGCATCGCCGCCAAGTTTATGCAGCGGGGCGTTTTCTTCCGCGCCACCTGCGTAACGGCTAATCAGATGCAGTGACGACACCGGAACATACAGTTTGGCGTCGTTGGCATAGGTGAGCATCAGATACTCGCCAGTAATGCCACCCGCTTCCAGCGTGGTCATTCCGGCATAACGACCGACGCCGTGCTCCAGATGGACCACCGGCTGACCAATATGCAGTTCCGCAAGGTTACGGATCAGTGTATCGGGGTTGATGGTGCGGCGAGAATCCTGACGACGACGGGCAACGCGTTCACCGAGCAGATCGCTTTCGCAAATCAGCGCCAGATTACGCACCGTATCGACAAAACCATGTTCGGCAGCGCCAATCATCAGATAACGCCCACGGTCGCTGGCTTCATCAAGACGCATAATGCGTTGCGGAGCAATTTTAATTCGTGCGAGCAGTTCACCCAGCGCTTCACGGCGACCTTCACTTTCTACCGAGAACACCACCGGACCGTCGAAAGTCTCGAGGAACTTACGCAGCGCATCCAGCGGCGCTTTTTGTTGTGCCTGAACGGCCAGGTCTGGCAGTTTCTGGAAACCTAAATTGGCATTCGCGGCTTTTGTCGGTAAATGTTCAGTTTTTAGCTGCACCCGGGGCCAGTTTTTCAGCTCTGAGAAGAGCTCGTCCACCCGCAGCCAGAGCGATTGTGGTGGCAACAGCGGGCGCATCGGATCGACGCCGCGATTCTCAAAACGCGCCAGCGTGTCAGCCTGGAAACGTTCGGCACTGGTTTCCAGATCGCCAGTATTCACGAGCAAGGTATTGGCAGGGAAATAACTGAACAGCGGCGGCAGTGGTTCGCTGAAGAACAATGGCTGCCAGTACTCGATCCCGGCAGGTAATGTGCCTTTACTCACTTGCTGGTAAATATGTTCTGGATCGCGCTTCACTTCGAAGGTATCGCGCCACTGGCTGCGGAACAGTTCAATTGCCGCTTTATCGGTCGGAAATTCGTGCGCGGGCAGCAGATTGATCGCTTCTACTTCCTCCAGCGTGCGCTGGCTGTCGACGTCAAACACCCGCAGGCTGTCGATTTCATCATCAAAGAAATCAAGACGATAAGGCAGCTCACTCCCCATCGGGAAGAGATCCAGCAACGCGCCGCGCGTGGCGTATTCGCCGTGCTCCATCACCTGGTCAACATGGCGATAACCGGCGCTGTCCAGTTGGGTTCGTAATGCATCTCGTGACAGGCGCTGACCTTTTTTCATCACCAGCGCATGACCGTGGAGAAAACTGTGTGGGCAAACGCGCTGCATAAGCGTATTCACCGGAACAATCAGTACGCCACGCTGCATCGTCGGTAGCTGGTAAAGGGTGGAAAGGCGCGAGGAGATAATGTCCTGATGAGGCGAAAAACTGTCGTAGGGAAGAGTTTCCCAGTCCGCCAGATTCATCACCATTTGATCGGTAAACTGGCTGATTTCATCATGCAAACGCAGAGCATTTTGCATATCTGGTGCAATGAGTACCACCGGACCGGCGTGACGTTCGGCAATTTCCGCTACCAGCGTTGCACAGGCTGCGCCGGTTAACTCGCCCAGCAGACGCTGCTCACCCGCTTTGACGGGCAGCGTATAACGATATTGTTCAGGCATAACGGTTGTCAGATTCTCGTTAGGATATGCCTCAACATATGGGGGCATATCTCTGATAAGCAATGCTGTTCATTATCCGTAATCGACATGGTTTAGCAAATTGAATCGCCCCGGCTGGGGCGATGGCTTAGCGGGAGTAACTGACGGCAGCGGGCAGTGAAGGCGGGGAGAACAACAGATCGCTGAATGCACGCTGTGAAAGTTTTCTTACCAGCAAGCCCGCAACAGTACAGATGAACAAACTGACAAAGGGATAAACCAGCAGGAGTGTCAGTTCGACTTGCGGCGACCAGCGTGCTGCGTTCATTTGCGCAAGCAGAGTTAAGCTGAATATTTCAACCAGAATGCGATGGGTGGTGTAGATAGCAATGGTGTTGGAGCCAATCACATTCAGCAGGCTGGTGGAGCGCATACCGAATCGTTGCTCGTATTGATAAAACAGCTTCATGATCACCACAATCGATACCAGCGACAACAGCAGCGAGATAGTAAACAACCAGGCACCGACCGCCAGAACGGTAAGCAAAGAAGCCATCAGCAGATGGCGGCGCAACGGCACCTCTTTAACACAGGTCATTATTGTTGCGCCAAACCATGCGCCAAGGCTGTAATAAGGCAAATTGCGGATCACACTGTTCATTCCCCACCACGGCGTGGGAACGAAATTAACCGCCACACTCAGCAGTACAAACAAGGCGAATAGTGGCAGCGCCAGACGGCTAAAAATTTTACATACCACGAAATAGACAATTAACGCATACAGATACCACAAGCTGGTGCTGGCGGTGATCATCCCGTGCAGGAACTCACCGGTGGAATCGGCATAAGCGGCATTGGAGGCATTGCTTAAATCGCGCTCAGGTGCCAGCCACTGGTTCAGCGCACTTAACGCCAGCCACTGCACCACGCCCCAAAGCGCCAGCACCCAGAAGATGTTCCAGATCCGTTTATCGAGACAATTTCCCCACGGTACGCTGTCGATATAGCGGCGAATCAAATAGCCGGATATAAAGAAAAAAACCGGCATACGAAAGGGGGCAAGGTAAAGATTGAAATAGATCCAGCATTTGCTCAGGACTTCCGATAACGGATGCTGAAAAGTGGTCAGATGCGGATAAAAGGTAATGACCGAGTGATAAATCACCACCAGACAAATACATAACCCTTTGATCTGGTTAATCCATAGCTCTTTTTGTTTCATCAGGACAACACGCTCTTTTTTAATTTACATGCGGTTGATCCTGCGGGTTATGACCCGAGGTGTAATGGGTATCTGTCTGTATTGGATGATTTTTCAGATTAAGATCAGGCGGCAAGATTGATGATAAAACATGGCAATTTAGCCGATTGATTTACGGGGGCTTTTCAGATTAGCCCTGACGATCACTTACAGTTCAGACGTTTACCCATCTTGCTTTCGCTTATATACTCGTGTCTTTGCTACAGCAACCAGACGGATTTCATGTACCAACCTGTCGCTCTATTTATTGGCCTGCGTTACATGCGTGGGCGTGCAGCGGATCGCTTCGGTCGTTTCGTCTCCTGGCTTTCTACCATCGGCATTACCCTCGGGGTGATGGCGCTGGTCACAGTATTGTCAGTGATGAACGGCTTTGAGCGCGAGCTGCAAAACAACATCCTTGGCCTGATGCCACAGGCAATTCTCTCTTCTGAGCATGGCTCTCTTAACCCGCAGCAACTCCCAGAAACGGCAGTCAAACTGGACGGCGTTAATCGCGTCGCACCTATTACTACCGGTGATGTGGTACTGCAAAGCGCGCGCAGCGTGGCGGTCGGGGTGATGCTCGGTATCGACCCGGCGCAAAAAGATCCACTTACACCGTATCTGGTCAATGTGAAACAAACTGACCTCGAGCCGGGGAAATATAATGTCATCCTCGGCGAACAACTTGCCTCACAGCTAGGCGTTAATCGCGGTGATCAAATCCGCGTGATGGTACCATCTGCCAGCCAGTTCACGCCGATGGGGCGTATTCCAAGCCAGCGCCTGTTCAATGTGATTGGCACTTTCGCCGCCAACAGTGAAGTCGATGGCTATGAAATGCTGGTGAATATTGAGGATGCCTCGCGTCTGATGCGTTATCCGGCAGGCAATATTACCGGCTGGCGTTTGTGGCTGGATGAGCCGCTGAAAGTCGACTCATTAAGTCAGCAAAAACTGCCTGAAGGCAGCAAATGGCAGGACTGGCGTGATCGTAAAGGCGAGTTGTTCCAGGCCGTACGCATGGAAAAAAATATGATGGGTTTACTGCTGAGCCTGATTGTCGCCGTTGCGGCGTTTAACATTATTACCTCACTAGGGCTGATGGTAATGGAGAAGCAGGGCGAAGTAGCGATCCTGCAAACGCAAGGCTTAACTCCGCGACAAATCATGATGGTCTTTATGGTGCAAGGGGCCAGCGCCGGGATTATCGGTGCGATCCTCGGAGCGGCGCTTGGCGCCCTGCTTGCCAGCCAGTTAAATAATCTGATGCCGATAATCGGCGTCCTGCTTGATGGCGCGGCGCTGCCGGTGGCTATCGAACCTTTACAGGTCATTGTTATTGCGCTGGTGGCGATGGCTATCGCGCTGCTGTCTACGCTTTACCCTTCATGGCGCGCTGCCGCCACTCAACCCGCTGAGGCTTTACGTTATGAATAAGATCCTGTTGCAATGCGACAACCTGTGCAAACGCTATCAGGAAGGCAGTGTGCAAACCGATGTGCTGCACAATGTCAGTTTCAGCGTCGGCGAAGGTGAAATGATGGCGATCGTCGGTAGCTCTGGTTCCGGTAAAAGTACCTTGCTGCACCTGCTGGGCGGGCTGGATACGCCAACCTCCGGCGATGTGATTTTTAATGGTCAGCCAATGAGCAAACTGTCGTCGGCAGCGAAAGCTGAACTGCGCAACCAGAAGCTGGGCTTTATTTATCAGTTTCACCACCTGCTGCCGGATTTTACCGCCCTGGAAAACGTGGCTATGCCGCTGCTGATTGGCAAGAAAAAGCCCGCTGAAATCAACAGCCGTGCACTTGAGATGTTAAAAGCGGTGGGGCTGGATCATCGTGCGAATCACCGCCCATCTGAACTTTCTGGCGGCGAACGCCAGCGTGTGGCGATTGCCCGTGCGCTGGTGAATAACCCGCGCCTGGTACTGGCGGATGAACCTACCGGTAACCTCGATGCGCGTAACGCCGACAGCATCTTCCAGTTGCTTGGGGAATTGAATCGCTTGCAGGGCACCGCCTTCCTGGTGGTTACTCACGACCTGCAACTGGCGAAACGTATGAGCCGCCAGTTAGAAATGCGTGATGGTCGTCTGACGGCGGAACTGAGCCTGATGGGGGCGGAGTAATGGCGATGCCTTTATCGTTATTAATTGGCCTGCGTTTTAGTCGCGGACGGCGGCGCGGCGGCATGGTGTCGCTGATCTCCGTTATTTCTACCATTGGCATTGCCCTCGGCGTGGCGGTATTGATCGTCGGCTTAAGCGCGATGAACGGCTTTGAACGCGAACTGAACAACCGTATTCTGGCGGTGGTGCCGCATGGTGAAATCGAGGCGGTGGATCAGCCGTGGACTAACTGGCAGGAAGCACTGGATCACGTGCAAAAAGTGCCGGGTATTGCCGCTGCCGCGCCGTATATCAATTTCACCGGGCTGGTGGAAAGTGGCGCGAATCTTCGCGCAATCCAGGTGAAGGGCGTTAACCCGCAACAGGAACAGCGTCTGAGCGCATTACCCTCGTTTGTCCAGGGCGATGCGTGGCGCAATTTTAAAGCGGGCGAACAGCAAATTATCATCGGCAAAGGCGTGGCGGATGCGCTGAAAGTGAAGCAGGGGGATTGGGTGTCGATTATGATCCCCAACTCGAATCCCGAGCATAAACTGATGCAGCCAAAACGTGTGCGTTTGCACGTTGCCGGTATTTTGCAGTTGAGTGGTCAACTCGATCACAGTTTTGCCATGATCCCGCTGGCGGATGCCCAACAATATCTTGATATGGGTTCCAGCGTGTCAGGTATTGCCCTTAAAATGACGGATGTTTTCAACGCCAATAAGCTGGTACGCGATGCGGGTGAAGTGACCAACAGCTATGTTTATATTAAAAGCTGGATTGGTACTTACGGCTATATGTATCGCGATATCCAAATGATCCGCGCCATTATGTATCTGGCGATGGTACTGGTGATTGGCGTGGCCTGTTTCAACATCGTCTCCACCTTAGTGATGGCGGTGAAAGACAAGAGTGGCGATATCGCAGTATTAAGAACGCTGGGGGCGAAAGATGGTTTAATTCGCGCCATCTTTGTCTGGTATGGATTGCTGGCAGGGCTGTTCGGCAGCCTGTGTGGTGTGATTATCGGCGTAGTGGTTTCACTGCAACTTACCCCGATTATTGAGTGGATTGAAAAGTTGATCGGTCATCAGTTCCTCTCCAGCGATATCTATTTTATTGATTTCCTGCCATCGGAATTGCACTGGCTGGACGTCTTCTACGTACTGGTCACAGCATTGTTGCTGAGTCTTTTGGCAAGTTGGTATCCGGCGCGGCGCGCCAGTAATATTGACCCTGCGCGAGTCCTTAGCGGCCAGTAAAGGCAGTACATTAAAACAAGGAGCGGCAATGTATTACGGGTTTGATATTGGTGGAACAAAAATTGCGCTTGGCGTGTTTGATAGCGGTCGGCAGTTGCAGTGGGAAAAGCGGGTGCCGACACCGCGTGACAGCTATGACGCATTTTTAGATGCAGTGTGTGAGCTGGTAGCTGAAGCTGACCAACGTTTTGGCTGTAAAGGTTCTGTCGGCATCGGTATTCCGGGAATGCCGGAAACAGAAGATGGTACGCTGTATGCCGCCAATGTCCCCGCTGCCAGCGGTAAACCGCTGCGTGCCGACCTGAGCGCACGTCTTGATCGCGATGTACGCCTTGATAACGATGCCAACTGTTTTGCCCTTTCAGAAGCCTGGGATGATGAATTTACTCAATATCCACTGGTGATGGGGTTGATTCTCGGCACCGGTGTTGGCGGCGGGCTGATTTTCAACGGCAAACCGATTACCGGTAAAAGCTACATTACCGGCGAGTTTGGCCATATGCGTCTGCCGGTTGATGCGTTAACCATGATGGGGTTGGATTTCCCGTTACGCCGCTGCGGCTGTGGTCAGCATGGCTGCATTGAAAATTATCTGTCTGGTCGCGGTTTTGCGTGGCTGTATCAACACTATTATCATCAACCGTTGCAGGCTCCCGAAATTATTGCGCTTTATGATCAAGGCGATGAGCAGGCAAGGGCGCACGTTGAGCGTTATCTGGATTTATTAGCGGTTTGTCTGGGAAATATCCTGACCATCGTTGACCCTGACCTGGTCGTCATTGGTGGTGGCTTATCGAATTTCCCGGCAATCACAACGCAACTGGCGGACAGGCTGCCTCGTCATCTCTTACCTGTAGCTCGTGTTCCGCGCATTGAACGCGCGCGCCACGGTGATGCGGGAGGAATGCGTGGTGCGGCCTTCCTACATCTAACCGATTAAACAACAGAGGTTGCTATGCTGTCGCGTCGGGGTCATCGGTTAAGTCGTTTTCGTAAAAATAAACGCCGCCTGCGCGAGCGTTTGCGTCAGCGTATTTTTTTCAGAGATAAAGTGGTGCCGGAAGCAATGGAAAAACCAAGAGTACTCGTACTGACAGGGGCAGGAATTTCTGCGGAATCAGGTATTCGTACCTTTCGCGCCGCAGATGGCCTGTGGGAAGAACATCGGGTTGAAGATGTGGCAACGCCGGAAGGTTTCGATCGCGATCCTGAACTGGTGCAAGCGTTTTATAACGCCCGTCGTCGACAGCTGCAGCAGCCAGAAATTCAGCCTAACGCCGCGCATCTTGCGCTGGCTAAACTGCAAGACGCCCTCGGCGATCGCTTTTTGCTGGTGACGCAGAATATCGACAACCTGCATGAACGCGCAGGTAATACCAATGTGATTCATATGCATGGGGAACTGCTGAAAGTGCGTTGTTCACAAAGTGGTCAGGTTCTCGACTGGACAGGAGACGTTACCCCAGAAGATAAATGCCATTGTTGCCAGTTTCCGGCACCCTTGCGCCCGCACGTAGTGTGGTTTGGCGAAATGCCACTCGGCATGGATGAAATTTATATGGCGTTGTCGATGGCCGATATTTTCATTGCCATTGGCACATCCGGGCATGTTTATCCGGCGGCTGGGTTTGTTCACGAAGCGAAACTGCATGGCGCGCACACCGTGGAACTGAATCTTGAACCGAGTCAGGTTGGTAATGAATTTGCCGAGAAATATTACGGCCCGGCAAGCCAGGTGGTGCCTGAGTTTGTTGAAAAGTTGCTGAAGGGATTAAAAGCGGGAAGCATTGCCTGATGCACTACGCTTATCAGGCCTGCAAGGGGACGCAATTAATTGAATTTGCGGGTTTTGTGGGCCGGATAAGGCGTTCGCGCCCCATCCGGCATAATACACGCGCACTTTTCCGGCCTCTTTTATCGTTTACTCGTCAATAACAATGCGGCAATAAACGTACAGACACCAATTAGCCCTGCCCAGAGTGGCGATATTCTGGTAATCGCAAAGCTATTATCGATATACAAACATAAAGCCTGATAACCCATATTGGCAATAGTCATCGCCACTGCAAATTTTAACGCATAAATAAAACGAGTCGTGTAGTAAAAGATCCTGGAAAATAAGATAAACGTCGCAGCCCAGGCGATAAAACCTAATGTGTTGGTGCTGCCGGGGGGAGCATTTTCATGCTGTTGTCCTGGATGCGGATAATACGTTAGTGGCGGCGTCGATTGTTTTAATATCTGTGCTTGTAGAACAGCCAATGCATTATTGATTCCCTGATACCAGAGATCTGCATTTAAATAAGCCAGCGTGTGATTTTCTATCAGAAGGCCGAGATGTTTATCGTCCAGACCACTTTCAACCTGGCCGTTGGTGATCATAATTAACCGTGGTTCGCGGGTAGTAAATAGTAACAGAACACTTCCTTTTACATCACTCAATGAAGATGACGCATGCGCCAGCATCGCTTTACCATTTTGTCTGAGACTGGCTTCATTATTAATGTCGGGTAAAACCACAATAAACGGTGCAATTCCCGTTTGTTGGCGAAAAAGCTCGGCTTTATGCGCGATCTCTTCAGCATCTGGTACAGTACCGGTAACGTCCGTAAAAAGTGTCTTCATTATTGGAATTAATGGCTTGCTGGCTGCTGTCAGAGGCAGGAGTATCAGTAAACTGAGCAGTATAATGAATTTTTTCATGGGCGGGACTTCCGTTTCCTGCGTGATTTTTTAGAGGAGGGCATACTTATTAATAAACCGACGGCGATAAAAATAACGCCCATAATGCCGATAAACCCCCATTTAAAAAAATTAACCCACGGGTTATTTATCTCAGCCTTTTCAGGATGCCCGGGAGAATAATAAACATTAACTTTATCGCCTTCGCTGTCTTCATAAAAATCGCTGCCGATACTCGAATTGAAAATTAGCGTGTAATCTGGCGTCGGTCGAAAGGCAACGACGGGATACCACGAACCATCTTTACCCGTGCGATGAGAATGACTGGAGTGCCAGACGGTATCAACAATGACGCCTTCGGTATGAATCGCGTCTTTGCTATAGGTGAACTGGTTATAAAAGACAACAACAGAAATGAGGATCAGTACCAGACCGATACCGAGGAATATACGAAAGAAAACTTTACTGTCCTGACTCATTAGCCACATCCTTGCTAACTAAAAAACGGGCGGTAATACCACCGCCCGCTTGCTGAATTAACGTCCTGCTTTCAGCTTCTGATAATACTCTTCATAAATGCTGCTGGCTGCGCCAACGTCATTCTGCCATTCGCCATTTTTAATGGTTTCAGCATCCGGGTAGAGTGTTTTATCGTTCGCCACTTCTGGACTTAACAGCTTACGCGCCGCAAGGTTTGGCGTTGGATAACCGATAGTTTCAGCAACCTGTTTTGCCACATCCGGGCGCAGCAGGAAGTTGATCAATTTCAGCGCGCCTTCTTTGTTTTTGGCATTTGCCGGGATCGCCAGGCTGTCCATCCAGAAAATGCCGCCTTCTTTCGGCCACACCACGTCAATTGGCGTACCCGCCTGGCGTGCAACGAAAGCAGAACCGTTCCAGATCATGCCGAGGTTAACTTCGCCTTCCATGTACGGGTTCGCCGGGTTATCGGAGTTAAAGGCTGCCACGTTTGGCATCAGTTTTTTCAGCTCGTTATATGCAGCTTCAATCTCTTTCGGATCGGTGGTGTTACCGGAGTAGCCCAGCTTACGCAGCGCCATCTGGAACACTTCACGGGCATCGTCGGTCAACAGCAGGCTGCCTTTGTACTCTGGCTTCCACAGATCGGCCCAGCTGGTGACAGATTTCGGATCCACCGCATCACCGTTAACACCAATCGCCGTCGCACCCCAGATATACGGAATGGAGTAGTCGTTATTCGGGTCAAAAGGCTTGTTGAGCATGTCTGGATCGAGATTGCTGAAGTTTGTTAACTTCGACTTGTCGATCTTCTGGATCATCCCTTCTTTACGCATTTTATCAACGTAATAGGTTGAAGGAACCACCAGATCATAGGCACCGTCTTTGTATGTTTTCAGCTTGGCGTACATGGTTTCGTTCGACTCGTAAGTCGAATAGATAACCTTAATACCGGTTTCTTTGGTGAACTGTTCAAGCAGTCCTGGCGGCACGTACTCGGTCCAGTTGTAGAAATACAGCGTGTTGTTGTCATCGGCGTGAGCGGCGCTCATGCCCAGTGCCAGAGCACCCGCCGCGAGCAGGTGGCGTGACCATTTTTTCATTTAACGTCCCCTGTGTTACCTTTCGTTTTATCACGAGCAATAAGCTGGCTGGCAATAACCATCACCAGCGACAGCACCAGTAATATGGTTGCCAGCGCGTTAACTTCCGGCGATACGCCGACTTTGACCATCGAATAAATTTTTAACGGCAGAATTTCATAACTTGGTCCGGTGACGAACGAAGAAACTACCACATCGTCCATCGACAGGGTAAAGCTTAACACCCAGCCCGCCGCCACCGCTGGCATTGCCAGTGGCAGAATGATTTTTCGCAGAATGGTAAATTCGCTGGCACCGAGATCTTTCGCCGCTTCCAGCATTCGCACGTCAAAACCTTTCAGGCGCGAATACACCGTCACCACCACAAATGGCAGGCAGAAGGTGATATGCGAGAACAGCAGCGACCAGAAGCCAAGCTGAATACCCAGCAGCATAAACAGCACCAGCAGCGAAATCGCCATCACGATATCTGGTGACATCATCACCACAAACAGCATTCCGCTAACGAACGGCTTACCACGAAAGCGATAACGGTACAGCGCAACTGCCGTCAGTGAACCGATAAGCGTAGCAAACGTCGCCGAAAACACCGCCATTGTTAGTGAATGCTGCGCTGCCTGTAACAGGCTGTCGTTGTTCATCAGCAGGCTATACCATTTGGTGGTAAAACCCTGCCAGTTGATGCCAAAGCGCGAGCTGTTAAAGGAGTTCACAATCAAAATAATGATTGGGATATACAGGTACGCGTAGATAGCGGTCATAAAACCGCCGCGAAGCAGTCGACCGATCATTCGAGTTCCACCTTCTTATTCAGCAAACGAGAAGCGCGCCAGTAAACCAGCAACATCAGGCCCATTACGATAGTCAGCGTAATGCTGGTAGCTGCACCAAACGGCCAGTCACGAATATTAAGGAACTGGACCTTGATGACGTTACCGATCAGCAGGTTTTTCGCACCGCCCATCAGGTCGGATACATAGAACAGGCCCATCGCTGGCAGCATCACCAGCAGACATCCGGCAATAATTCCCGGCATCGTCAGTGGAATAATGATACGGATAAAAGTCTGTAACTTGCTGGCACCGAGATCGCGCGCCGCCTCAAGCAACGGCTTATCCAGTTTTTCGATACTGGAGTACAGCGGCATCACCATAAACGGCAGCAGAATGTAAACCAGACCGATAATCACCGCACTGGGCGTGAACATGATACGGATTGGTGTGTCGATAACGCCCAGCCAGAGCAAAAACTCGTTGAGATAGCCTTTGGTGCTGAGGAAAATTTTCAGCCCGTAGATACGAATTAATGAGTTGGTCCAGAACGGAACAATCAGCAGAAACAGCAGCAGCGGACGCACCTTGTGTGGCAACTTCGCCAGAAACCAGGCAAACGGGTAGCCCAGCACCAGGCAGGCGAGGGTGGCGATCAGCGCCATATTCAGCGAGTGCAATAGCACTTCAAAATAGAGCGGATCGAGCAGACGCGTGTAGTTATCCAGCGTAAAGACCATTTTGACAAAACTGGCGTCGTCGCGGGTCAAAAAGCTGGTGCCAATGATCATCAGGTTGGGCAGAAAGACAAACAACACAAGCCAACCGACAATAGTGACAATCACTACATTCTGGAACTTACTTGTGTTCTTCATCAGCCAGTACGACCTCCCAGCTTTCTACCCAATTAATGGCCATTTTTTGGTCGAGAGAGTGGTCAAAGTCAGGATCGTCTTCATTGAAGAATTCGCTGACCATCACCATCTTGCCATTTTCCAGTTCAACAACCGACTCCAGCGTCATGCCTTTGTAGTTACGCTCGCGAACGTAACCAATCAGCCCTTCAGCGTGGTTGTCGTCGTTAATCTCTTCAACACGTAAGTCTTCCGGGCGCAGCAGAACATGCAGTTTTTGCCCCGGTTCAACGGCGAAGTTAACGTAGATATTACATTCGCGGCCTTCAACGTTGGCGCGTACGCGCTGCTCGTCTAGACGTTCGATGACAGTGGCGTTAAACATATTGATTTCGCCAATGAAGCCGGCAACAAACAGGTTTTTCGGCTCTTCGTAGATTTCACGCGGCGTGCCGTCTTGCTCAATGCGACCATCGCGCATCACCACAATCCTGTCTGACATGGTGAGTGCTTCTTCCTGGTCGTGAGTCACAAAGACGAATGTAATGCCAAGCTTACGCTGTAACGCTTTCAGCTCGTTCTGCATTTGCTTACGCAGTTTGTAATCCAGCGCTGAGAGCGACTCATCCAGCAACAACAGACGAGGCTTGTTAACCACCGCGCGAGCAATGGCGACGCGTTGCTGTTGACCACCAGAGAGCTGATGCGGTTTGCGTTGAGCGAAGGTTTCCAACTGCACCATCCGCAGGGCTTCCATCACGCGGGGCGTAATTTCAGCAGCGGGGGTTTTTTGCATGCGCAACCCAAAGGCCACATTTTCGAACACGGTCATGTGGGGGAAAAGTGCGTAGCTTTGGAAAACAGTGTTCACATAGCGGTTTTCCGCCGGAACGTGGGTGATGTCCTCGTTATCCAGCATGATGCGTCCGGAATCAACAGTTTCCAGACCTGCAATCAGGCGAAGAACGGTTGTTTTACCGCAGCCAGAAGGGCCAAGCAGCGTGAGGAACTCGCCATTGTTGATAGTCAGATCCAGCTGGGGAATGACCTCTTTACCATCAAAGCATTTGCGAATTCCCGCCAATTGCACCAGCGGTGAAAGCGAACTCGGTTGTTTATTCAATTTTTTACTCTGTCCCATGTAAACGCAACGGATGGCTTACCGATGCGGGGTTTGTGGTTAACCACCTTGGTGACTCTTAATGAGGGCGGTAATTCTACGGCAAACCGCTTGAATCGCCAATCTTTGTTGTGAATTACTGGCTTAGCTTTATATTCATTAAGGTAATGCTGATAAATATTCCCGCTTGCAGGGGTAAAAGTGACCTGACGCAATATTTGTCTTTTCTTGCTTCTTAATAATGTTGTCACAAAAAGTGAGGGTGACTACATGGATAAACTACTTGAGCGATTTTTGAACTACGTGTCTCTGGATACCCAATCAAAAGCAGGGGTGAGACAGGTTCCCAGCACGGAAGGCCAATGGAAGTTATTGCATCTGCTGAAAGAGCAGTTCGAAGAGATGGGGCTTATCAATGTGACCTTAAGTGAGAAGGGCACTTTGATGGCGACGTTACCGGCTAACGTCCCTGGCGATATCCCGGCGATTGGCTTTATTTCTCATGTGGATACCTCACCGGATTGCAGCGGCAAAAATGTGAATCCGCAAATTGTTGAAAACTATCGCGGTGGCGATATTGCGCTGGGTATCGGCGATGAAGTTTTATCACCGGTTATGTTCCCGGTGCTGCATCAGCTACTGGGTCAGACGCTGATTACCACCGATGGTAAAACCTTGTTAGGTGCCGATGACAAAGCAGGTATTGCAGAAATCATGACCGCGCTGGCGGTATTGCAACAGAAAAAAATTCCGCATGGTGATATTCGCGTCGCCTTTACCCCGGATGAAGAAGTGGGCAAAGGGGCGAAACATTTTGATGTTGACGCCTTCGATGCCCGCTGGGCTTACACTGTTGATGGTGGTGGCGTAGGCGAACTGGAGTTTGAAAACTTCAACGCCGCGTCGGTCAATATCAAAATTGTCGGTAACAATGTTCATCCGGGCACGGCGAAAGGAGTGATGGTAAATGCGCTGTCGCTGGCGGCACGTATTCATGCGGAAGTTCCGGCGGATGAAAGCCCGGAAATGACAGAAGGCTATGAAGGTTTCTATCATCTGGCGAGCATGAAAGGCACCGTTGAACGGGCCGATATGCACTACATCATCCGTGATTTCGACCGTAAACAGTTTGAAGCGCGTAAACGTAAAATGATGGAGATCGCCAAAAAAGTGGGCAAAGGGTTACATCCTGATTGCTACATTGAACTGGTGATTGAAGACAGTTACTACAATATGCGCGAGAAAGTGGTTGAGCATCCGCATATTCTCGATATCGCCCAGCAGGCGATGCGCGATTGCGATATTGAACCGGAACTGAAACCGATCCGCGGTGGTACCGACGGCGCGCAGTTGTCGTTTATGGGATTACCGTGCCCGAACCTGTTCACTGGCGGTTACAACTATCATGGTAAGCATGAGTTTGTGACTCTGGAAGGTATGGAAAAAGCGGTGCAGGTGATCGTCCGTATTGCCGAGTTAACGGCGCAACGGAAGTAAGCGAAAAGGGATGCGGCATGTGATGCCGCATCCGGCTTAAATCCAAACTTACCCTTCGAAGAACCAATACCCGCTATTGACCAGCGCCGCGAGCATCGCGAGGAATGACGGATCTTCCAGCGCATCGCCAAAATTCTCCGCAGTCAGCGCAATGTTGCTGGCGAGTGCATCCAGTGCCGGACGGTGCGGGGAATCGATCTTCTCACCATTGGAATACACGTCGTCGCCAATGCGCAATACGCGCAGACCACCCAGGCGCACCAGCACTTCACCTTGTTTCAGCGCATCGTAGATTTCATCCGGCTGATAAGGCGGCTCTGGCGGTGCGATATCCAGTTCATGACGTGACTGGGATATAAACTCGCCAAACCATTGCTTAAAGTGTTCCGGCTGGTTGATCAATTCGAGCATCATCTCACGCAGTTTATCCATCTCTTGCGGCAGAACATCCGCAGGATGAGCGCGAGGTGGAACATCCGGATCGCTGTAGTAGTTGCCGCCCAGTTCACGTTGCAGCACATAATCGGCAAATCCACTAATCAGTTCCCGCGTATTTGGCGCGCGAAAGCCCACGGAATAGTTCATCGCATTTTCCAGCGCGTAGCCTTCATGCGGGAATCCTGGCGGAATATAAAGAATATCACCAGGCTCCAGCTCTTCATCGATGATGGCTTCGAACGGATCGACCTGTAACAGATCCGGATGTGGGCAGTGCTGTTTCATTTGCAGCTTTTCGCCCACTCGCCAGCGACGACGTCCGGTACCCTGAATGATAAACACGTCGTACTGATCGAGATGCGGACCGACGCCGCCGCCGGGTACAGAAAAAGAAATCATCAGATCATCAATACGCCAGTCCGGTAGTTCACGGAACGGTCGCATCAGCGCGGCGGTCGGCTCATGCCAGTGGTTCACTGCCTGTACCAGTAATGACCAGTTGGTTTCACCGAGATGATCGTAGCTTTCGAACGGGCCGTGGCTGACCTGCCATTTGCCATCCTGGTGACTGACCAGTCGACTGTCAACTTCGCTTTCCATCGCCAGACCCGCCAACTCGTCTGGAGAGATCGGGTCAATAAAATTATTAAAGCCGCGTTTTAACACCACCGGGCGTTTCTGCCAGTGACGTTCAAGAAAATCGGGCCAGTTAAGAGTGAGTTGGTATTCCATGTTAAGCATCCACAGGCTGGTATCTGCAACCGATTATAACGGATGCTTAACGTAATGCGTGAAGTATGGGCATATTTATTCATCTTTCGGCGCAGAATGCTGGCGACCAAAAATCACCTCCATCCGCGCACCGCCCAGCATGCTCTCTCCGGCGACGATTTTACCCTCATATTGCTCGGTGATTTCGCGGGCTACCGCCAGCCCTACACCTTGCCCAGGGCGTAAAGTATCAACCCGTTGACCACGGTCGAAAATGACCTCTCGCTTGCTTAATGGAATACCGGGGCCATCATCCTCGACCACAATATAGAGATGCTCGTCGGTTTGCCTTGCAGAAATTTCGACAAACTCGAGGCAATATTTACAGGCATTATCCAGCACGTTGCCCATCACCTCGACAAAATCGTTCTGCTCACCGACAAAGCTGATCTCTGGCGAAATATCGAGAGAGATATTGACCCCTTTGCGTTGATACACTTTGTTCAGCGCTGAGGTGAGATTGTCCAGCAGTGGGGCGACCGGATGCAGCTCGCGGCTGAGCAATGTCCCGCCGCGCATACTGGCACGATGCAGGTAGTAGCCAATTTGCTGTGAAATGCGGCTGATTTGCTCCAGCATTACCGGCTCAGCATCACTGACGCTCATCTTTTCACTACGCAGAGAACGCAGCGTACTTTGCAGCACCGCCAGTGGCGTTTTCAGACTATGGGTCAGGTCGGTGAGCGTCGTACGGTATTTGTCGTAACGTTCGCGTTCACTTTTTAACAATCGGTTCAGGTTTCGTACCAGACTGGTCAGTTCTCGCGTTGTGGCTGGATTGAGCAATTCGCGGTTATGTTCTTCCAGTTCGCGGACTTCTTTTGCCAGGGCTTCGATGGGGCGTAAACTCCACCAGGCGGCGACCCACAGCAGCGGGATCACTAACAGCAGATTGGCTGAGAGCACATAGATAAACCAGCTCCAGACCATATAGGAACTTTTTAGCTCCACCGGAATGGTATCCACCACCACAATGGTTAATTTTGGCATCCGCGATGTTGCCGGGTAGACGTTTACTGCCACCGAGTGGGTCATCTCCGCGTCGTCATCATCTTCCCGCACTTCCTGCAACTGTTGCTGTATCGAATGATCTCCACTCAGCAAGAGGCTGGTATCGTTAACATCCGCTTCAATTTCATGAAAACCATTCGATTTCAGCCAGTCAGGCTGGATCATCTTCATCAGCCAGGGCACGTCACGTTGCGCCCATAAAAGCTGCCCGTTCTCATCATAAATTAGCGTCATGGTGGGGCTTTGCTTGTCGATATTTTCGGGTAACTCGACATGCAACTTATTGTTTTCCCACTTCGCAAGGGTATAGAACAGATTGCTCTCGCCACGTAACAGCCGAAACGTAGTTTTATCGAAACTGACGCTATAACCGATCAGCGCGACCATTCCGTAGGCAAGCGAAAGCACCAGTACTACCGCTGCCGTTGCCAACAGAAAACGTACCCGCAGCGAGAGCGGGAAAAAAAGACGCAGTAATTTTTTCATCAGCGCAATTCGAACAGATAGCCCTGGCCGCGAACGGTGGTAATCACTTCTTGGGGATATTGTGCCTGAATTTTTTTGCGCAGACGTCCCATCAGTACATCAATGGTATGGCTTTCCCGCAGCTCCGCATCCGGATAGAGTTGGAGCATTAACGAATCTTTGCTGACCACTTTGCCATTATTGCGTATCAACGTTTCCATAATGGTGTATTCGAACGCGGTCAGTTTGATCACTTCGTCATTAATAGATAATTCACGGCGAGAGAGATCAACCTGAAACGGGGGGAGCGAAATGACCTGTGAAGCCAGACCGCTATTACGCCGCATTAATGCCTGCATTCGCGCCATCACCTCTTCAATATGAAACGGTTTAGTCACATAATCATCAGCACCGGCACTTAATACTTCGACTTTGTCCTGCCAGCTTTCACGGGCGGTTAATACCAGAATCGGCAGTGAAACATCGTTGCTACGCCAGCGGCGAATCAGTGACAGACCGTCCTCGTCTGGCAATCCGAGATCGACAATCGCAATATCCGGTATATGTTCATTGAGATAATAATCGGCTTCTTTGGCATCTTCTGCGTCATCGACCTGATGACCAGCATCCTGAATCTGAACTTTAAGGTGGTGACGTAACAACGCATTGTCTTCAACAACCAGTACGCGCATTTTTATTTCTCCCTGTCTTAATTATTAAAATAGTGTAACGCGATTATGTGGTTATGGGGGTAAACATTAAATAAACCAGCGGGGAGGGGAGGTAAAGTGAAAAAATAAAAAGCGGATAATCTTAATAAGCAGGCCGGACAGCATCGCCATCCGGCACTGATACGAGGTTTATTTCAGCTCATCAACCATCGTGATAGCTCGACCAATATAGTTAGCCGGCGTCATCGCTTTCAGGCGGGCTTTCTCTTCTTCTGGCAACGCCAGACCATCGATAAACTGCTTCATGCCTTCGGCGTCAACGCGCTTACCGCGAGTCAGCTCTTTCAGCTTCTCGTACGGTTTTTCGATGCCATAGCGACGCATAACTGTCTGGATTGGTTCAGCCAGCACTTCCCAGTTGTGATCCAGTTCATCCAGCAGATGGTCACGGTTCACTTCCAGTTTGCTCACGCCTTTCAGGGTGGATTGATATGCAATCAAGGCATAACCGATACCCACGCCGAGGTTACGCAGCACGGTAGAGTCGGTCAGGTCACGCTGCCAGCGGGAAACCGGCAGTTTGCTTGCCAGATGCTGCAATACCGCGTTGGAAAGGCCCAGATTCCCTTCGGAGTTTTCGAAGTCGATCGGGTTAACTTTATGCGGCATGGTGGAAGAACCAATCTCACCAGCAATGGTTTTCTGTTTGAAGTGGTTAAGGGCGATATAACCCCAGACGTCACGGTCAAAGTCGATCAGAATAGTGTTGAAGCGCGCAACGCAATCAAACAGTTCGGCAATGTAGTCGTGCGGTTCGATCTGGGTGGTGTACGGGTTCCACTGAATACCCAGCGAGGTGACGAACTCTTCGCTGAACTGATGCCAGTCAACTTCCGGGTAAGCGGCGATGTGGGCGTTATAGTTACCGACCGCGCCGTTGATTTTGCCGAGGATCTCCACCTGGTTAAGCTGGCGGTACTGGCGCTCCATACGGTAGGCGACGTTTGCCATCTCTTTACCGATGGTTGACGGCGTGGCTGGCTGACCGTGGGTACGAGACAGCAGCGGGATATCGCGATACTGAACGGCGAGATCTTTAATGCCATCAATCAGTTGACGCCAGTATGGCAGGATCACTTCATCACGCGCGGTTTTCAGCATTAATGCGTGGGAGAGGTTATTGATATCTTCCGAAGTACAGGCAAAGTGGATGAATTCAGAAACCGCGTGCAGTTCCGGGATCTCCGCCACTTTTTCTTTCAGGAAATACTCAACCGCTTTAACGTCGTGGTTAGTGGTACGCTCGATAGTTTTGATGCGCGCCGCATCTTCTTCGCTGAAACTGGCGACGATTGCATCAAGGTAACCGATTGCGTCGGCAGCAAAAGCAGGAACTTCCTTGATCGCTGCGTGCGCGGCCAGTTTTTGCAGCCAACGTACTTCAACTTGTACACGGAATTTCAGCAAACCATATTCGCTGAAAATCCCGCGCAGCGCGCTGACTTTATCGCCGTAGCGTCCATCGACAGGGGAAACGGCGGTCAGTGAGGATAATTCCATAGATCACAACTCCGGGGTTAAATGAGCAAGAATTTGTTTTGCCTGAGTGGTCAGGCGATTACGAGAAAACATCAGTTGCAGACGTCCGCCGCCGACCTGGTGCCAGAGCACGGCGGCGCGAATGCCTGCCAGCAGGGTTGCGCGAACTTTCGCCTGCACTTGTGGGCTTTGCAGTACAGCAGGGGAACCGGTGACCTGAATGCGCGGGCCAAGCGGGCTAATCACATCAACATAGATAGCAGCCATCGCGCTCATCAGCGTTTCGGACTGTAAATCGAAGTGTTCGAGCTGGCGTTGCAGGCCGTTGATCCGGTTGCCCAGAGTGTCGAGCGCGCCTTTCGCTGAGGAGAGTTTGCGCTCAAGCACCATCAAGCTGAGTGTGTAGCGGGTTAATTCGGCGTTTAAGCCCTGGCGACTGCTGGCATTGAGCACGCCGAGCAGGGTTTCCAGCCCGACGCGCAGGTTGGCTTCGCTACCGCCAAAAACCGCCAGCGTCGAGCTGGGGTTCATATCAATAATACTGTTGAGTGAGACGTGTAGCGCATCGGCATCACAATGCCCCTGGTGAGCGAGTTGTTGCACCAGGCGTGCCGACTGACAAATACCGGCCAGGGCGAGGGTGATGTCATAGTAATTCTTTGCCACGTTCACTGCTTCCTTGTTTTAAGTAAAGATAATAATCAGACCGGCAGCGGCAGACGCTGCTCAATAATACCGCCACCGAGGCACACTTCACCGTTATAGAAGACGGCAGACTGGCCCGGCGTCACGGCGGCAACCGGTTCATCGAAAATCACTTCAATGCGATCATCGTCCAGCGCCTTGACGGTGCAAGGGATATCGGTCTGGCGATAGCGGGTTTTTACCGTGCAACGCATAGTGCCGGTGAATGGTTCGCGATCGACCCAGTGCAACTGCTGGGCAATCAACCCGACAGACATCAGCCGCGGGTGTTCATGGCCCTGAGCGACAACCAGAATGTTGTTTTCGACGTCTTTGTCCACCACATACCACGGTTCTTCGGTACCTTCTTTGGTGCCACCGATACCCAGACCTTTACGCTGACCGAGAGTGTGATACATCAGCCCCTGGTGCTCACCAATTTCATCGCCATCGACGGTAATGATTTTGCCCGGTTGCGCCGGGAGATAACGGCCCAGGAACTCGCGGAATTTACGTTCGCCAATGAAGCAAATGCCGGTAGAGTCTTTTTTCTTCGCGGTGACCAGACCAAGATCTTCAGCAATCTTACGCACCTGCGGTTTTTCCAGTTCGCCGACCGGGAACAGGCTTTGCGCAATCTGCTCATGGCTGAGCGTATAAAGGAAGTAGCTCTGGTCTTTATTGCTGTCCAGACCACGCAGCAGGCGGCTCTTGCCATCGACATCGGCCCGACGTACGTAATGACCGGTAGCGATATAATCGGCACCTAAATCTTCGGCGGCAAATTCGAGGAAGGCTTTAAATTTGATCTCTTTGTTGCACAGAATATCCGGATTCGGCGTGCGACCGGCTTTATATTCGGCAAGGAACAGTTCGAAGACGTTGTCCCAGTACTCGGCAGCAAAGTTAACGGTGTGCAGTTCAATGCCGAGCTTGTCGCAGACAGCCTGGGCATCAGCCAGATCCGCTGCCGCTGTGCAATATTCCTCACCGTCGTCTTCTTCCCAGTTCTTCATAAACAGGCCTTCGACCTGATATCCCTGTTGTTGCAACAGCCAGGCAGAAACGGAGGAATCGACACCGCCGGACATGCCGACGATTACTTTTTTTGCGGTTTCAGACATTGGATCACTCACGACATTGAACTTCAAGGCGGCGTATTCTATCACGCAGCCTTTTAGATGACACCCTTTGTAAAAGGCCAGTTAAAATCGCCAATCATCTCCAGCGGATAACGTTGCCCGCTTTGATAACAACGAATACTTTCCGCCACCAGCGGCGAACGAAGATTTGACGCCTGTAAAATTTCTTCGGCGCTGACCCAACGGCAGCAGTCGATATCGCTGTCATGAGGCTGGGTCGGGCATATTTGCTCAAGCTCAATGGCAAAGAGGAAACGCAAAAACGGCGTTTTATCTGGCGCAATCCACTGATGCATACGAATAAAGTGTTGCGGCTGCGCGCTGATGCCGGTTTCTTCCCACAGTTCACGGGCGGCGGCTTCCACTAAGGTTTCATCGGCTTCCAGATGCCCGGCAGGTTGGTTCCATAACGCTTTACCATTAATCGTCTCTTCAACGACTAAAAATTTGCCTTCTGCGTGCACCACGCAAGCAACGGTAACGTGCGGTTTAAACATTTTGCATCCTTAATCTGTCACTTCTCGCCATTCACCATTGGCAAGATTATCCAAAGAGTAATCACCCATCGCATAGCGAATCAGTCGCAGCGTGGGGAAGCCAACATGGGCGGTCATGCGGCGCACCTGGCGATTACGTCCTTCATATAAGGTGATCTTCAGCCAGCTGGTGGGAATACTTTTGCGTTCACGAATTGGTGGATTCCGCGGCCATAACCACGCGGGTTCGTCAACCAGCTCCGCGCCGGCGGGCAGGGTAGGGCCATCATTTAAGGTTACGCCATTGCGCAAGGCTTCAAGTGCGTCTTGTGTGGGAATACCTTCCACCTGCACATAATAGATTTTTCCGGTGCGTTTACCCGGCTGGGTTAAACGCGCCTGCAACGCGCCGTTATTGGTCAGCACCAGCAACCCTTCGCTATCGCGGTCAAGGCGACCTGCTGCATAAACACCCTGAACCGGGATGAATTCTTTTAATGTTTTGCGTCCGGCTTCATCGGTGAACTGCGGAAGAACATCGTAGGGTTTATTGAACAGGATCACACGCGTGGGCTGGTTTTCAGGTTTACGCCTGGTAGAACGTTGCGAGCTGAATCGCTTAACCTGGTGATTTCTAAAAGAAGTTTTTTGCATGGTATTTTCAGAGATTATGAATTGCCGCATTATAGCCTAATAACGCGCATCTTTCATGACGGCAAACAATAGGGTAGTATTGACAAGCCAATTACAAATCATTAACAAAAAATTGCTCTAAAGCATCCGTATCGCAGGACGCAAACGCATATGCAACGTGGTGGCAGACGAGCAAACCAGTAGCGCTCGAAGGAGAGGTGAATGGAAAGTAAAGTAGTTGTTCCGGCACAAGGCAAGAAGATCACCCTGCAAAACGGCAAACTCAACGTTCCTGAAAATCCGATTATCCCTTACATTGAAGGTGATGGAATCGGTGTAGATGTAACCCCAGCCATGCTGAAAGTGGTCGACGCTGCAGTCGAGAAAGCCTATAAAGGCGAGCGTAAAATCTCCTGGATGGAAATTTACACCGGTGAAAAATCCACACAGGTTTATGGTCAGGACGTCTGGCTGCCTGCTGAAACTCTTGATCTGATTCGTGAATATCGCGTTGCCATTAAAGGTCCGCTGACCACTCCGGTTGGTGGCGGTATTCGCTCTCTGAACGTTGCCCTGCGCCAGGAACTGGATCTCTACATCTGCCTGCGTCCGGTACGTTACTATCAGGGCACTCCAAGCCCGGTTAAACACCCTGAACTGACCGATATGGTTATCTTCCGTGAAAACTCGGAAGACATTTATGCGGGTATCGAATGGAAAGCAGACTCTGCCGACGCCGAGAAAGTGATTAAATTCCTGCGTGAAGAGATGGGGGTGAAGAAAATTCGCTTCCCGGAACATTGTGGTATCGGTATTAAGCCGTGTTCGGAAGAAGGCACCAAACGTCTGGTTCGTGCAGCGATCGAATACGCAATTGCTAACGATCGTGACTCTGTGACTCTGGTGCACAAAGGCAACATCATGAAGTTCACCGAAGGAGCGTTTAAAGACTGGGGCTACCAGCTGGCGCGTGAAGAGTTTGGCGGTGAACTGATCGACGGTGGCCCGTGGCTGAAAGTTAAAAACCCGAACACTGGCAAAGAGATCGTCATTAAAGACGTGATTGCTGATGCATTCCTGCAACAGATCCTGCTGCGTCCGGCTGAATATGATGTTATCGCCTGTATGAACCTGAACGGTGACTACATTTCTGACGCCCTGGCAGCGCAGGTTGGCGGTATCGGTATCGCCCCTGGTGCAAACATCGGTGACGAATGCGCCCTGTTTGAAGCCACCCACGGTACTGCGCCGAAATATGCCGGTCAGGACAAAGTAAATCCTGGCTCTATTATTCTCTCCGCTGAGATGATGCTGCGCCATATGGGTTGGACTGAAGCGGCTGACCTGATTGTTAAAGGTATGGAAGGCGCAATCAATGCCAAGACCGTAACTTATGACTTCGAACGTCTGATGGAAGGCGCTAAGCTGCTGAAATGTTCAGAGTTTGGTGATGCGATCATCAAGAACATGTAATACGGTAATTTGTTAAATTCATTAACGGGAGCGTTACGCTCCCGTTGTTTTTTATTAGGCTGCTAACGGTTATCAAAATTTTATCAAAATAAGTTATCAAAAACTTTATGCTGAATAATTGGATGTTTAACAAGTCAATATGGCATTTTTAGCAATGATTCTCATTTCATATAACCAAGTATAGAATGCAAAACTATGAGTCCCCTTTTTAAGAGACCATGCGAAATCACTGGGTTTTTTTAAAGTAGTTACGTCATAAAAAAGCTTTGTTTTGTTAATCAGCTCCTCAATTGTCTCGACGTTTTTATGTGCACATGCATTTCTTGCAAGTTGTAGGTAGTTAATATCCTTAAGCCCCATACCAAATGCAGCTAACAAACAATTCTTATTTTTAGGATTAAGATGGGTGATTATATTTACTATCTTGTCAATATCTCCCCATGTTGGTTCATATCTGATAAGAAAACTGTTATGTCCATTATTTTTTATTGTGCCGTTTATATTTTTTGCTTCATATCCAAGTCGTTGCCAGGAGTTTCCATACTGGGTCACTCTTGGGCCGAAAACGGTAGTATCAGCACAAACTGCACCTCTACAAGATTTATGGATGAGATTTCTACAGAATAGACACCAATTTTGCCATAAATCAGACATCAACCCTTCAGTCAATTTGGCATGTGTCCACTCATCATATTCAATCCTATTAAAACGAAGAATATCAACTTTGCCTTGATATACGCTGCACCTATGAATAAAATTTCGATAAATTTTGTCCATATCAAACCTCATAAGAATGCTTTAATCAGTTCTTTTGTGCGCGTGGTTCGTTGTGGTAGCTTGGTTGTTGATGATAAACAACTTGTTACATAGGCCGCATAAGGGCCATCTTCGTCCTGAATTTCATGGGCATCAGCCATCTCTAAGAGAATCGGAATTACACGGGAAGGATTTACATCAAAGTTTGGGTTAGCCGTGAAACCGAGTTCATTTTCAAGTTCATCACTTCCGGGGAAACCAAATTTTAATGCGGTAATAGCACAAAATAATGAGTGAACAACATACGATTTCATCATAAATGAATTACGTAATTCGGAAAAATCTTCCGCCAATAAATTGAAGAAATAATCAATTCTCTCGTTATAGATATTCTCTAAAGGAAAATCATCATCGTATTTTTTATAAATAGCTTCGGTTGCAGGTGCCGACTTTGAACAAAGCCCTCTATCAATGAGTATTGCCATATCTGAGATAAATTCTGCATCACCCATTCTGGCTAATATTTTGGGTGACAATATATTATAAATCTCTAAAAGCTCAGCGTGGGTATCTGCTTTTTCAACGATATACCACTTAAATGCACCTTGAAAAGTAGCATGCCGTTTTTCTGCTGATGTTAGTGGAGATGTATAAGCATTCATTCGTCTAAACATTTCGAGTAATTCAGCCCTGCTTGCTGAATAAACTGTGGATGTTTCAACTTGATAACTAATAAAACATCTTTTTGCATCATCGGGCAAATCATTAAAATACATGCCAGAATACTTCTTCGATGCCGAAGTAAGTGCAAATTTGTTTTTATAAAAATCAACGAGAGTTGTTACTCGTTGCTGGCCATCAACAATTTCTTTAATTGGCCTTTCGTTTGTCCTGTCAAATGCTTGATATAAATATATTTTGGGGAAAGGATAATTTTCTAGAATAGTGTCTATGAAATAACTCTTTGCAAATGGTGGCCATATTCCATTTCCGCGCTGATAATCCTTGTTAATTATTAGTTCTTTTCTCTCAAGCATTGAAATTAGATCAATTAATGTGATCTGCCCTACATTTGTATTCATGACTATTCTCCTGACTATGAAAAGGAGGGTTATTTTACATCAATAATAAAATTGTTCAATATTCATAGTTTATAGGGAGTCTTTTGAAGAGGTTCATAGTTAAAACTGGTGGATATACATCCAATCTTTTCCCCGATCATCATGATAACGATCGGTTTGTTGTTGCGTTTTATGGCCAAGTAGTTTTTGTGTGTCTACCCCCTGTTCTTTGTACAGACGTTCAGATAAAGACCTTTGTTCATGGAATGTTGCTGGTGAGCCATTACCCCAGTCAATTTCTGCCAAATCTCTCGCTCTACTAAAATTCGTCGTCAATGTATTGGATTTAACCTGCGCGCCACGTTCAGCCTGTGAAGTGGTACGAAAAAAATGCACAAGGTATGGGCTGACTGCATAGTCACGGCAGCGGGCGACTACATCGCGTAAACTCCAGTTAATCGCGTTGAGACGAAGAGAAAGCGGGATGGCGATTTTGCTCCCGGTTTTTTCCTGGATGACATGGAGATGATCATCCCAAATATCGCTAAATTTCATACGCGAGATATCACCTAACCTCTGGCCGGTAACCAGTGCTAACAGCATGGCATTCCCCATATAACGATGACTGGCATCTGCGATATCAAAGATTTTTTGCCATTCTTCAAGACTTAACCGTTGTCGGGTAATTTTTCTTCTGGGTTGTTTGGTTGCCTGTGCTGGATTATAGCCCGGAGGGACTTCACCATAGTGTTGTGCCTCCTTGAATACATCAATTAGAACGGAGCGGACTACTTGCGCCATCCTCGGTTGCCCGGCAGTGATATACTCGTCAAGCAATTGTGCTATATCCCTTACATCAACTGATGAAATTAATTTCATTCCTGCTCGTTCCCTGAGCAAGGATACTGGTTTGGCTTTCTGTTTATAGGTGTTGAGCTTTATATCGCCACTTTCCAGTCTGTCATCCTGGATTGCTTGATAGCGATCTAACCAGGTAGACGTTGTGATTGCTTTTCCTTTGCTGGTTGCGATCCTGTCACTGATAGCCAGAATCTGCCGGGTTCTTTGCTCAGCCAGGCGTGAATTTGCCTCAGTGGCAATAGCAATGGCTTCAGCTTCGTTTGTGCCTAAAGAATGAAACTTCCCGGTCACTGGATGTTTATATCGCCAATAGACTTTATTTACTTTTCTACTATAAAGTGGATACAAGTTCGGGACTGAAACATTATTTTTACGTGGTCTGGCTGCCATTACTTAAAATCCTTTGTAGAATAATAGAATCACTTTTCTTGATGACAGGAGTAACTAATTCCCCAACTAACTCTGCGTCCTCACGTACTCGCCATAGTCGACCTTGTTTCATTGCCGGTGGACAAAATAAATTCTGCTTAGCATAACGACGCAATGTGGACACACTTGGAGGATTACTCCTAAATTTTTCCGCAGCCCATTCCTCAAGTGTCAGCATTTGAAGCATTTTTGATAACCTCATTTCTTTTGCTACAAAACTATTTCACTAGTTAATTTCGCTGTCAGGATTGCTTATGTATCTTATGCAGCTCTTTAAAACGTTCCATAAATATCTCGTAGGCATGGCCAGGAGCCAGAGGAATAACTTCGAACATCTCTGTTGCTGGGATACCTTCCAATACTGGCCAGAAAGAGCCATCATCAAGCCCGAGATCGCGGCGTTCGGTTGCCAGCATGATGAGATCGGCATATTTCACGGGCGTGCTCATAGCCTGAGGTAACCCGTATTTCTCACGGATTACGGCGTCTATTTTTTCTTCCATCCGTTTATAGTCAGGAAGAAGGCGTTTCAGTGGTGCGGGGATGTCCTGACAATAAGCTTCTGTTGCATCATGCATTAACGCTTCAAAAGCCAATTCCTGCGGTACCAGCTGGCTGCAAAGCACCGCATGTTGGGCGACGCTGTAGAAGTGTGAAAGATGTCCTGCAAAGCGACAGATATTTGAAAGGGAAACCGCGATATCGTTAATAACGATGTCATCTTTATTTATCTTGTCATAATAAAAATGCTTCCCGGAAAAAGTTTTAATAAATGACATTTTGTTCTCCACGTATATGCGCTGCACCGCGCTGAATTCTGGTAAAAAGAATCCCTCACCATCCGGCGATTATTGAGTAAATTACGTTTCCATAAATGCCCCCGCAGGGGCATTTGCAGTAATGGAATCAGGCGTTGAAAGTACCAATAAAAGTTTTTACTTTGCTGTCTTTGAATTTTTCAACAAGCAGATCACGAAATTCGTTAGCCATTTCTTCCTGCACTGCTTCCAGCTGAATAATGCGCAGAACCAGTACAGGGCGATCACCAGTGATAATGCTGAGTCGTAATTTAAACGGACGTTCTTTCAGGCCTTCAAACGGAACGCATTTAAATTCAAATGCCACTGGCATAATGTCTTTGGTCTTCGCTTCGACAGACTCCATCAGGGAGCGTTTGCCGCTGAAGTCATTGTCTTCAAAATCAGCAGTCTGGTTCGCTTCAATTGTGATTTTACGGATCGCTGCAGCCGCTTTGGTTGCCTGAATGGCGTCACCATTAGCATCAAAGCCCACAAGGTAGTCGGCCCAGTCTTCAATCCATTCTGCCAGTGACTTCTGGGAGTTACGTTCGCCGTTAACAGACAACAGAGCAGAGAAAGGGGCTGTCTTTTTCAGTTTGAGAGTGGCGGTGTTATCTGCGTGACCTGGTTCATCAATAGTACCCAGGTTAAGTACACTGACGGCACGCATATTATCAGCATCGATAAAGCAGCGGGTGCCTTCATCTGCAAGATCTTTAGAATAACGGGTAAAGTCATCGATGCTGGCAGTGGAAAGCGCACCACGGAAACGGAAGCGATTTAAATTAAATTTTTCCAGATCATGAATGCGGAAATTCTCAGGCAATGCCACAGCATCGGCACCAATCTTACTGATAATTTCATTAACACCCTGAGCAGAAATAAGGGCATGGATTTGATTAATTGCGGTTGCGTCTAAGTTCTGAGACATAATAAGTCCTCACTATATAAAGATATTCAGTGATGAGATAAATAATCAGTTAATTAAGAACGATATTAATGACCTGCTGCGCGTAGTTTTCCGTCAGGTTCACCGGCAAGAGTCAGTAATTGTCCCTGGTCTTCCTGCAGAATAGTCAGGCGACCACCGCGATTGACATACATCGGCGTTTCGGTGGTGTCTTCTTCGGAAATTTTCCCGCGGTTAGTCGGGCGAACATACGAGAGTTTGTGTTTGATTTTCACACGGTTCTCATCAAATGGTTCGATTTCCAGGTTGAGTGAGACCTTACCTTTGGTTTTCGTGTTCATCACACCGGAAGCGACTTCACTGAGAACTGCGCCGATTTTGGTTTCAAATACGCCGCCGTCCAGCTCCCCGATAAATGCCTGCACATCAGTACTGCGTTCGCTAGCCATTTTGCTGCTCCTCATCATATCGACCCTGCAAGGCCGATTAGTTTCTCCACAAAACAGAGAAGAACACCTGCGGTGGCAGCCGCCCGGATGGATTGGGTTATGAGCCCGTCGTCCGGTGATGCTCTTCTCTGTTTTGTAAAAAGGACGGTACCAGCCGGAAGCAAGGGTACAAACTGGTACCGCCAGGACTACACACAGCATAAAGTTGTGGTGCCGGGTGCCTCCCGGTGCCTGGCGAAGGTTGCACACCAGGCGGGTGGGTATCCACAGAAGGTCGACTGTCAGCCTCAACCTTAACCCGCGTGCGCTGAGCCGCATTCACCACAACGCTAAGAATTCTCTCTGGTTGAAAATACTTAGCTGTTATGTGCCTGCTTTTAGCCACATCAGGCGAGGTGGACCTGGTTATTCCCCAACAACAAGGATTCGGTTAATCTGGTTATCCCCAACAACGCAAAAGGAAAAGAAATGTCCGGTAATATCTATACGCTGTACAAATCCCACTGTGAAAATGTTGGAAAGTATCGGGGCATTGAAATCAGTGGGGTAGTGTCATCAGTCGAAATAAGCAAAGTTGAATCAAGGGCAACATTACTTACTCTTCTGGACCTTGTCTTACATGAGCACCGGAAGAAATTCGGTACTCCCTATAATCAGTTGAATGGGAAAAAGGCTCTGGTTCACCTTATTCTGATGAAGCATCACTGGATGCCAAAACAGATTAATGAGATGAAATTTGATGAACTTCTTCTTTCAATTCAGGATGAACTCACACTTGATAAAATAAGCGTAACCGCCCAGAAATTTTTAGATTATCGAGACTGGAGATCACAAATTCATCACTTTGATGATTTTGACGAAAATGAATGGGATCCTAATTTGTCTGCACAATATCTAAAGTAACATCCTGTGATAACACCGTGATTTCCTGATCCAGTTTTTTTAAGGAGTCTATTGTTTCCTGTCGATAAGACAGCACTTCACGAAGCTGGTTGATAGCTGCCAGCTTCTTTGTCATCCACTCATAAATTTCCTCATCTGTGTAGCCAGGCGCGACGATTTTTGGTTCTGTTTTGTGCATTTCACACCTCCTCAAGTTATCAGTTACTTGTTGATGGGGACCAGATTGTTAAAGAGCTAAGCGTCCTGTAGGGCGCTTTTTTGTTGCTAACGAATCATCCTGGACTTCATATGCCCCAGGCGGCTACTTCGTTGGCGTCCTGCCTGTTCGTTGTTTTAACACCTTTAAGTTGTAATTTAGTTGTGGTTTTGAATATTGTCAACAACTTTATGTGGTTTGAACGAGTAGCCAAGGAGTGCAAGGATTATCAAAAAAAGGAGGTTGTATGGAAGACGCGCTTTACGCTTTTAATTACACACAGAACCGGGACAAGTTATTTGCTAACTTGATTAGCATCATTGATGGAATCATTGCAGATGGAGTTGTCCGTGAAGAGGAGGTTCTTTACTTAGATACATGGTTACTTGAAGCAAAGCAGATTATCAATAATGGAGTTATAAAAAGTCTATCAGCACGGGTGTCGGATATTCTTGCGGATGGAATAATCACATCAGAAGAACGTGATGACCTTAAAAATAGCCTTCTCCAAATACAGAGGGAAATTCTTGATATCCCTGAAATTGATTTTTACTCCAAGGATGTAGATGTCCATTTACTTAATGGACTATGTAAAGGATTAATTGCTGATCGGAACTTAACTCAAGAAGAAATAAGATATCTTAATTGGTGGCTTGAGCAAAATGGAGCTTTGAAGAACAACTACCCAGGAAAAAAACTTTATGCACTTGTAAAGGAAATTCTTAAAGATGGGGTTATTACTGAAGATGAGAGTTTAACTCTACATAAGGCATTAGTAGACTTCACAGGATGTGACTTGGAAAGTGGGGTGGTGGATGGTTTGGCGACCAGGCTGCCTATTGATGTAGGGGCTTCGATAGAGTTAGAGGGTAAAACCTATTGTCTTACAGGCACTTTTGTTGCAGGAAAGAGAGCCGTAGTTGAAAATTTGATTAAAAATGCTGGTGGGAACATCAGTAGTGGAATTACTCAAAAGTTGGATTTTTTAGTAATTGGGACGCTTTCCTCCCGTGATTGGAAATTCTCAAGTCACGGAAGGAAGATCGAAAAAGCTATATCTTATAGGGATGATAATGGTGCAAAACTTAAAATTATTTCTGAAGAAATGCTTTTCGATGCATTACCAAGTTCGCGATGACCAGAATACCCTACCTATAACATGAATTCTGGCTCGTCTATCTTCAAAGGTGAGTATTTCATCTGGGTACTCATCTTTGTTGAAGCTTCTAAGAATCAAGCCACCGTCAGGTAAGTTGATAAGTATTTTAACCCTTAGCAATACACCATCTCGTACGGCATAAAGATCGCCATCACGAATAGGAATGGTTTGAGAAATATCAACGGCAACAAGATCTCCATTATTGAGAACCGGTAATAAACTGTTCCCCCATATTTTTACGATCTTGGCATTAGATGCACATACGCCAGATTTTCTCAAATCTGCTCTTCTTAACGGAAACCAGTCAATAGCTGATTCAACTATTTCAGCCAGACATCCGTTACCTGCCGATAACTCGACATCTAAAACAGGAATGTTTACGAAAATATCGGGGTCTAATGTGGTGCTTTCTGCTTCTTTTACAACAAGATCAGGTATGGATGCGTTGTCTTCAATACCAAGTTGTAACCACTTTTGTGATACACCTAAAACTTTTGCAATTTCTTTAATTTTGCGCGGTTGTAGAGTTTCGCCATTCTCTATTTTGGCTACAGATTGTTGTGAAAGTCCAATTTTTTCAGCTAGTTGAGCTTGGCTCATGCCAGCTTTCTCTCTACCTATCTTTAATCGTTCTGCCAGTGTTTTCACAACATATCCCTCTCTTTTTTGATGAGGTTACAACTTTATGTTTTAGCTTTCCAACACCTAAAAGTTGTGATAAAAGTTGTTAATGTTGTATTCTTGCAACTCGTAACAACTTAACTACCTAAAAAGGAGAAAGCTATGACACCTGAGCAATTAGCCTTATCGGAGGCAATCGCTCTGGCTGGTGGTCAATCAGAATTGGCTCGGAAGCTCACAGCCAGCAGCGGTCATTTAGTAAAGCAACAACATGTCTGGAACTGGTTGAACAGAGAAAAGCGTCCCCCTGCAAAGCTCTCGATATTCATTGAAAAGACCACTGGCATATCAAAAGAAAAATTACGTCCAGATATTTTTCAAAAGATTAAAGATTCATCAGATGAAAAGTAACCACAGTTTTAAGGAGATAGCCGTGGGTAAGCATCACTGGAAAGTAGAAAAACAGCCTAAGTGGTACGTGAAAGCTGTCAGAAAAACTATCGCAGCGTTGCCGGGGGGTTACGCTGAAGCAGCTGACTGGCTGGATGTAACAGAGAACGCATTATTTAACCGCCTTCGTGCCGATGGCGATCAAATTTTCCCGCTGGGATGGGCAATGATTTTACAACGTGCTGGTGGCACTCACTTCATTGCTGACGCTGTGGCGCAGTCTGCAAATGGCGTCTTTGTGTCTCTTCCTGACGTCGAGGATGTGGATAACGCCGATATTAACCAGCGCCTGCTGGAAGTCATTGAACAGATTGGCAATTATTCCAAACAGATTCGTTCGGCAATCGAAGACGGTGTGGTGGAACCGCATGAGAAGACAGCAATTAACGACGAGCTGTATCTCTCAATTTCGAAACTGCAGGAGCATGTAGCACTTGTCTACAAAATTTTTTGCATTTCAGAAAGTAATGACGCCCGCGAGTGTGCAGCTCCGGGCGTCGTGGCGTCGATTGCTTCTGGTTGTGGAGAAACTAACGCATGAACAGTTTAACAACACACTACCGTCGCTCGCAACTGATTGCGCTTCCTGTACCGGGTGGAAAAGCGAAGGTGGAATATTGCTATGCAGTGAATGTACCAGGTGACAGGGAAATTGTAACCCACAGCTTTGCAGAGTGGGCTGTGGGTGATTTCAACCGGCAGAAGGAGACAGTCCTTTGCGACAAGTTAACCGCTGGTTCAAAGATCACTACGGAGTGCCCGTCAGAGTCATTCGTTGGGAGCCGGAAACACAACGGGTTATCTACCTCCGCGAAGGTTATGAGCATGAATGCTTCAGTCCGCTCGAACAGTTTCGTCGTAAATTCAGGGAAATAGAGGTCGGTCATGAGCACTAAATTAACCGGCTATGTATGGGATGGTTGCGCTGCATCAGGCATGAAGTTATCCAGCGTGGCAATTATGGCCCGCCTGGCTGATTTCAGTAATGACGAAGGTGTGTGCTGGCCATCAATTGAAACCATTGCCCGTCAGATTGGCGCGGGGATGAGTACCGTCAGAACGGCTATCGCACGGCTGGAAGCAGAAGGCTGGTTAACGCGTAAGGCGCGTCGCCAGGGTAACCGCAATGCGTCGAATGTTTATCAGCTTAACGTTGCGAAGCTTCAGGCAGCGGCATTTTCTCAACTGTCAGATTCTGACCCGTCAAAATCTGACGCATCAAAATCTGACGCATCAAAATCTGACCCGTCAAAATTTGATGCGTCGAAATCTGGCAAAAAAGCGGGTTTTCACCCGTCAGAATCTGGCGGGGATCCGTCAGTAAAATCAAAACATGATCCGTCAGATAAAAAACCTTCTCGTCCGGACGCTTCGCAACCGGACACGCAGACGGCTGAACAGGATTTTTTAACTCGCCATCCTGATGCGGTTGTATTCAGCCCTAAAAAGCGCCAGTGGGGGACGCAGGATGATTTGACCTGCGCACAGTGGCTCTGGAAAAAAATCATCGCCCTGTACGAGCAGGCTGCCGAATGTGACGGCGAGGTGGTTCGTCCCAAAGAACCGAACTGGACAGCCTGGGCAAACGAAATTCGCCTGATGTGTGTACAGGATGGGCGTACTCACAAACAAATCTGCGAGATGTACAGCCGCGTCAGCCGCGATCCGTTCTGGTGCCGTAACGTGCTCAGCCCGTCGAAGCTGCGGGAAAAATGGGATGAGCTTTCCCTGCGCTTATCGCCGTCCGTCAGCACGTACACCGAAAAACGCGAGGACCCGTACTTCAAAGCCAGTTACGACAACGTGGACTACAGCCAGATCCCGGCAGGATTCAGAGGGTGATCATGAGTCTGTTAAATGACGTTCAGAAATTCATTGAAGCCCATCCGGGGTGTACTTCCGGAGACATTGCGGATGCTTTTGCAGGTTACTCACGGCAGCGCGTTCTGCAGTCTGCAAGCAAGTTACGTCAGAGTGGGCGTGTGGCTCACCGTTGTGAAGGAGATACACGCAGACATTTCCCGCGCCTGACTGAGAGAGCGCAGGAACCGGAACCACAACCAGTTCGAGAAACCAGACCTGTGCGCAATTTCTATGTCGGCACTAACGATCCACGGGTGATTTTGTGCCTGACCCGCCAGGCTGAAGAACTGGAGTCCAGGGGCTTATACCGTCGTGCTGCAACCGTGTGGATGGCGGCATTCCGTGAAAGCCACTCCCAGCCAGAACGAAACAATTTTCTGGCGCGTCGTGAGCTGTGTTTACGGAAAAGCAGCAAGCGCGCTGTATCGAGTGATGAGTGGTATCTGTCAGGGAATTACGTGGGGGCGTAATGACGACGTTAACTCAATGCCAGCAGCAGGTGCTGGATATGCTGATTTCTTATCAGAAAGAGCGTGGCTTTCCGCCAACCAATCAGGAGGTGGCAACCATGCTGGGATACCGTTCAGTGAATGCAGCGGTAGAGCATCTTCGTGCACTGGAGAAAAAAGGCGTCATCACGATAAAGCGTGGCGTGGCCCGGGGGATAACGCTTCATACCGCGGTGAAGGACGACGACAGCGAGGCGGTCGGGATTATCCGCGCACTGCTTGCCGGTGAGGAAAACGCAAAGCTGCGTGCAACCCACTGGTTACATGAGAGGGGCCTGAAAGTATGAAGCTGATCCTGCCTTTTCCGCCCAGCGTGAACACGTACTGGCGACACCCCAACAAAGGGGCGTTTGCTGGTAAGAGCCTGATAAGCGCGGCGGGGCGAAAATTCCAGAGCGCAGCGTGCGCAGCAATAGTTGAGCAGTTACGTCGTCTGCCGAAACCAACGTCGGCACCTGCTTCAGTGGAGATCGTGTTGTTTCCTCCGGATAACCGGATCCGCGATCTGGACAACTATAACAAGGCGCTGTTTGACGCCCTGACCCACGCGGGTGTGTGGGAAGACGACAGCCAAGTGAAAAGAATGTTGGTGGAGTGGGGACCGGTTATCCCGGAAGGGAAGGTCGAGATCACTATCAGTAAGTACGAGAAACCGGCGGGTGCAGCCGCCTGATTAAGAGGAGAAACGAAGTATGAATAATCTGATGGTCATTGATGGTATTGAAGTTCGTCGTGATGCTTATGGGCGTTACAGCCTGAACGATCTGCACAGGGCTGCCGGTTCTCTGGATAAGCATAAGCCTGCATTCTGGCTCCGCAATGAGCAAACTGAACGTTTAATAAGCGAGTTGCAGATTTGCAACTCGGTCAATATAGAGCCAGTTAACGTTATTCGTGGCGGAAATAACCAGGGGACGTATGTCTGCAAAGAACTGGTGTATGCCTATGCAATGTGGATCAGCCCGTCATTCCATCTGAAGGTGATCCGTACTTTCGACATGGTAACCAGCGCACCGGAAAAATTATCCGGACAGGCTGCTGACAAGATGCAGGCTGGTGTGATTCTGCTGGACTTTATGCGCCGGGAATTAAACCTGTCTAACTCTTCAGTGCTTGGTGCCTGTCAGAAACTCCAGGAGGCTGTTGGCTTACCGAATCTGGCACCGCGCTATGCCATTGATGCTCCTGCTGACGCGCCTGATGGCTCAAGCCGCCCCACGCTGTCACTGAGTGCACTGCTGAAGCAGTATGGTATCCGCCTGACAGCTAATCAGGCATATCACCAGATGGTGAAGCTGGGGATCGTCGAGCAGCGCGAACGATACAGCCGTACCGCGATTAACAACATCAAAAAATTCTGGTCGCTGACAGCGAAAGGCTGCATATTCGGCAAGAATATCACCAGTCCCGCAAATCCGCGCGAGACGCAGCCGCATTTCTTCGAATCCCGATTCCCTGAGCTGTTAAAGCTGCTCGATACCGTTCATTGAGGTGACCGTGAGAGCACTACTGACCCCTGAAGTTGCCCCGCGTATGGGGATCGTATTGTTCAGGCCAGGTTCAGAGTTGATGCCCCTGTTTATGCAGGGGCGTGTCCTGCTGGAGCCTGAGCCGGAACGTTATTCATCTTTCGCCAGTGGTGCAGTTCCGGCGGCATCACAACCGCTGGCGGATGATCCTGCCGTTCGGGCCGTGTTCCGCAATGAGGCAGTGATCCGTCGTGCTGGTGGCGTGGAATGTCTTGAAAGCTGGTTACTTCGTGAAAAAGGCTGCCAGTGGCCTCATTCCGACTGGCACAGCGAGAACATGACCACAATGCGACACGCTCCGGGCGCAATCCGTCTGTGCTGGCACTGCGATAACCAGCTGCGCGATCAGTTCACGGAACGGCTGGAATCAATGGCAACGGATAACTGTGCCCGCTGGGTGTTGTCTGTTGTGCGTCGGGATCTCGGTTTTGATGACAGTCACGTTGTGACAATGCCGGAACTGTGCTGGTGGCTGATTCGTAATGACCTGGCGGATGCCTTACCGGAAAGTGCAGCCCGTAAGGCACTGAGATTACCGAAGCCTGTTGTGCCGTCTGTCACCCGGGAAAGTGACCTTGTGCCTTCGGTTCCTGCCACCAGCATCATCCAGGATAAGGCGAAAAAGGTGCTGGCGCTGAAAGTGGATCCGGAGTCGCCGGAGTCTTTTATGTTACGCCCCAAACGTCGCCGCTGGGTTAATGAAAAGTACACGCGCTGGGTTAAGACGCAGCCGTGCGCATGTTGTGGAAAGCCCGCTGATGATCCCCACCACCTGATAGGTCACGGTCAGGGTGGAATGGGTACAAAAGCGCATGACCTCTTTGTGTTGCCTTTGTGCAGAAAGCATCACGACGAGCTGCATGCGGATACCGTGGCATTTGAAGAGAAGTATGGCTCCCAGCTGGAGCTGATATTTCGTTTTATCGATCGTGCGCTGGCAATAGGCGTACTGGCGTAAGTGGAGAACGAGCATGAACCTTGAAGCCTTACCAAAATATTACTCCCCAAAATCTCCAAAATTGAGTGATGACGCACCGGCGACAGGCTCAGGTGGTTTAACGATTACGGATGTGATGGCTGCACAGGGGATGGTGCAGTCGAAAGCACCGCTTGGGTTTGCCTTATTCCTGGCAAAAGTTGGCGTTCAGGATCCTCAGTTTGCGATTGAAGGTCTGCTCAATTACGCGATGGCACTGGATAACCCGACATTGAACAAATTGAGTGAAGAAATCCGGTTACAGATCATCCCTTACCTTGTGAATTTTGCCTTTGCTGATTATTCCAGGTCTGCGGCAAGTAAGGCTCGCTGTGAGCATTGTGCTGGTACTGGATTTCATAATGTATTGCGCGAAGTGGTGAAGCACTCCAGAAGCGGGGAATCTGTTATCAAGGAAGAGTGGGTGAAGGAACTATGTCAGCATTGTCATGGTAAGGGAGAAGTCAGCACAGCGTGCAGAGGGTGTAAGGGTAAAGGTATTGTCCTGGATGAAAAAAGGACCCGGCTTCATGGCACACCTGTTTATAAGATTTGTGGGCGTTGCAATGGAAAACGGTTTAGTCGTTTACCAACCACTCTGGCGCGGCATCATGTCCAGAAGCTGGTACCGGACCTGACTGATTATCAGTGGTACAAAGGATATGCAAATGTCATTGATAAACTGGTTACAAAGTGCTGGCAGGAAGAAGCGTATGCTGAGACACAATTGAGGAAAGTGACGAGATGAATGATTTTCGACGAAAATGGCGACATGATGCTTGCATTTTTCAAAAAAAATGGATAATATTTTCTCAATGATGGGCATTGTGTGTCCGGCTTTAATAAAAAGTAGAAAACCCGCTGATGTGCGGGTTTTTTTCGGAATTTTAGATGTGTGGCATTGAAATGGTATTCGGCGAGTAGGTAGAATTTAAACTTTCGTCTCGTCTGGATCGACATGATGTTTCAAGCCTTCCAAACAGCAGTATTTAAAAATGTTGCAGAGTATTTAAAAGGGCGCTTCCCTCATAAGTCGTTAGGGCTCGTATATGCCGACGAGCTGGTACTAAAAGATATGGAGTTCCTCAAGGCGAACAATAAACTGCGGTGGGATCCCGGACTAAAGTCGCGAGTGTTTATGGATATGATGGAAGAACACCCGATAAAACTAGTTGTTTATTATCGTGGGGAGCCTATTGGATTTGCATTTGGGTGTTACTGTAAGCCGAAAAATGCGGTGCATATTTGCTGGATGGAAAAACGTAATGATGCACATGAAGACCTAGACCATCAGATGCTTGGTATCGTTTTGGATTGCTTCTCTGCATATGCACGATTTCTGAACCTTCAGGGTGAATCTATTGATTCGATAGCTTTAGTTAGTCCAGTTGATGGGGCAATAAGATACTATACTGAAAGTGGTTTTGAGTACATTGCTGATTACGAACGAGGTGGTTGCGCAATGGTGCTTAGGAGTGTTTTACCTAACCAATCAGTGTGAGTTAGATTCTTAATTTCTCCAGAATCATTACAAAAGTATTGAAAACCTCTTTTAGTTGATGCAATCTGGATCCACACAAAGCACACACAAAATGTACTACGCTTTACTTTATACATCTTCAGGTAACAAACTTTGTTGCCTTTATGCTTCAAAGAAGCAACTACAGCTTAGTGCTGAACAAGGGGATTTTTATGAAACATCATGAGCAGATAGAGATTGAGGCAGCTAAAGTCGTCGCCGAACTCTTTGCTGGCAATGCATCTCCAATGGAAACCTTTGGTATTACATGGAGTCAAACTCAGATGTTAGAGCGTAAGAATCCTGGTGTAGTGATCAAACTAGTACCGGATGACGGTAAAAAACTTGCGTATTGCTGATAATTTTTAAAGATTTTTTCAGCTAGAGAATCGATTATTTTACTATAAGTCGCGAAGGAGCCCCATAGATTGTGGGGCTTTTTGTTTCATCTTAGTTAGCCGTTATTCACATTCACTACTTTGCTACTTATCCATTGTAAAAATAAATCGTGAATTATTTCATGGCTTATTGTTAGTGTTCTATCAATTTTGTGTGTGATATTCCATTGGCGTGGTTATTATCTGTGCATCGCACTTAAATGTATAAAGCTCACTAGTTGAGACAATCCTACCACCAGTTGGTGGTATCTCATGATTCACTGAATTGCAAATCTTCTGAATTGCTGGATGAGTTTAAATCTCTCCGGCGCTATTTCTCCGTATCAGTCTCCGTTCCTTATACCGATGTCAGGACGCATAAGCCCGTTCAGTTCTACCCGGGTAAACATCCGTGCGAGAAACCGGCGGATATGCTCCGGCAAATAATCAATGCCAGTAGTCGACCAGGTGATCTGGTTGCTGATTTCTTTATGGGATCAGGTTCCACAATAAAAGCAGCAATGGCGCTGGGGCGTCGGGCGTTAGGTGTTGAACTTGAGTCAGAGCGGTTTAATCAGACGGTGAAAGAGGTAAGTGAACTGGTGGGGAAATAATTCTGGTGGCCACGTTGCGTGGCCTTTTTATTTCCAACACAGCACCCGCAAATATCGCGAGGTGAGAGATGACGAAATGCCTCATAACCCAAATACCTGGCCGGACTGGCTGGAGTTGTTTCAGAGCTGGTGGCGTGGAGACACACCGCTGGGTGCAGTGATTATGTCGATCGTTATGGCTGGTTTGCGCATCGCCTATTTTGGCGGTGGTGGTGGTTGGAAGCGAAAAACGCTCGAGATTTTGCTCTGTGGCGCTCTGACGCTGACCTTTGCATCCGCTCTTGAGTATGTCGGATGGCCTAAATCGCTTTCTGTTGCCATTGGTGGTGGCGTGGGGTTGATCGGTGTCGATGCTATTCGTGGGGCTGCAATGCGAGTAATCGGTAACAAGTTTGGTGGCTCTAAGGAGTAATTTATGCAGGTACTAAATTCCCAGCGTAAAGCTTTCCTTGATATGGTGGCATGGTCAGAAGGAACGGATAACGGGCGACAACCGACACGTAACCACGGTTATGATGTTATTGTTGGTGGCGAACTGTTCACTGATTACTCCGATCACCCTCGCAAACTTGTCAAGCTAAACTCCAAACTCAAATCAACAGCCGCCGGACGTTACCAGCTTCTTTCCCGTTGGTGGGATGCTTACCGTAAACAGCTTGGTTTGAAAGACTTCTCCCCCAAAAGCCAGGACGCAGTGGCATTGCAGCAGATTAAAGAGCGTGGCGCTTTACCTATGATTGATAGCGGCGATATTCGTCAGGCAATCGACCGTTGCAGCAATATATGGGCTTCATTACCCGGTGCAGGTTACGGTCAGTATGAACATAAAATCGGTGACCTGATTGCCCGATTTAAAGAGGCTGGTGGGGTGGTAAATGAAGTTGAGTTATAAGCTGACTATCTCTGCTTTCTTCTTTACTGTTATTGGCTCTTTCATCTGGTCAGCGAATCACTACTACAGCAAATATCAGCACGAAAAGAAACGTGCTGATGAGGCTGTACAAAATGCCAAATCGGCAACTGCCATTACCAATAACGTCCTGCAATCACTGCAAATCGTCAATACAGTACTGGAGGCTAACCAGCATGCAAAACAGCAGATCGCACTGGAGTCACAGAGAACCCAGGAAGATATCAAAATGGCTGTTGCGGATGATGATTGTGCTTCACGTGCTGTGCCTGCTGCCGCTGCTGACCGGTTGCGGAAGTACGCGGACAGTTTACGTGAGCGTTCCGGTGGCACCACTGCCACCCAGCCTGACTTCTGATACTCCTGTACCGTTTATACCTAATCCGCTGACGTATGGTGCCAGTCTGGAGCTGAATGTGAGTCTGTTGTCTGCGCTGGCTAACTGCAATCGGGATAAAGCTGATATTCGTAAAATAGATGCAGAGAGAACTAACCATTAAGCAATAAAATTGTCAAATTAATCAGTTGTCAAATGAATATACGTTAAAGGTATATGTCGACATAATTTCACCAAGTACCTCAATACATACACTTTTTTTATGAAAATTACTGGGAAATGAACTTAGCTCCTCAAGACATTGCACATAAGTGCTGATATCACTTGCATCACGTTCAAGGAATTTCACTTGACCAAAAGAAGGAGTTTTAATCTTGGTTCTTTGCTGGATTATATGGATAAAGTGTGTAGTTGGTGAAACTATTACTCTTGAAATATCGGAAATGATGTCTTCTTGAACTTGCCGATAAAGTAAATCCTTTGGGTAATGGTGTTTTATCTCGATGGTTGCAACATTGCCATTATGTTCAGACGTTAATATCGACTGGTTATAAAGTGATATGTCAACAGCGCCGATACCGAGTTTTGGATGCTCACTTAAAGCAGTTAGTGTGCTGATTTGATTGAATATAACAACTAACTCATCACGTATTTGTGTTTCATGTTTGCGATTGTAGAAGTAGCCATTCAGTTCATTTAACTTTTTATGCATCCTATCGTGATTAATTGCTTCGATCAGTAAATCCTGAATCATACTTTTCTCTAGGTAATCCGAACGGTTGTAAGTGACAGTATTGTGCTGGCATGTCATTAATATGTAAAGGTATTGTGAATGCCAGAAAGATAACGAAGTATCATCGATAGAAAAACTTTACAGCCCACTCGTAAACAGCTTTGTAAATCGGTTCATGGTAAATACTATCGATACTATTCAGATGTGCGATCATCGCCTCCACAGTTGTAGTGGTTGTTTCTAATATTTCGATTATTGCAGGGCGGTCATCATCTTCATCGAAGTATTCGAACAGCAGTACAGGTTTACCATGCAATTCAGCATCTGAGACTCTAAGGTTACAACTACCGCTCAACTCAAAGTGAATTTTGTAATTACCTTCTACAGAATGGCCTACGGGGAAAAAGTATAGGGTGTCATCTTTGTTCAAAAGCCATTCCCATTCATAACTATTCATTTGTGAACTCCTGTTCATTGAGTTTCAACAACTATCAACTACATCCAGCGAAGCATAAAAGATCGTTTATGGCAAAACCGGAATGGAGTGCGATTCGATTCTGAGAAGGGTGCCACGTATCGTACGCGAACCATCCAAGAGGATTATGCAATGCCCCTACGAACCCCAAAAGCCTGCCGCGTTCGCGGCTGCCGTAATACCACTACAGACCCGTCAGGCTACTGCGAAAGCCACAAAAACGAAGGCTGGAAACAATACAAGCCGGGGCAATCTCGTCATCAGCGCGGTTATGGTTCGAAGTGGGATGTTATCCGCGCGCGTGTGCTGAAGCGTGACAAAGGTTTATGTCAATTATGTCTGCATGCTGGTGTGGTGGGTGAGGCGAAAACCGTTGACCACATCATTCCCAAAGCGCATGGCGGCACCGATGCCGACAGTAACCTGCAGAGTCTGTGCTGGCCGTGTCATAAGGCGAAGACGGCCCGTGAACGGTTGAAGTAAGAACCAGTTCCCACTGCCAGAGGGGAGGGGCGGGTCAAATCCCTGTGACCTGACGTCTTCCGGACTGCCCGCCCCATCGTTTTTTTATACCCGCGAAAAATGAAATTTAACCAGGAGTGCCGCATATGGCTGGAACGGCGGGGCGTTCCGGGCGTCGCCCCAAGCCAACGGCGCGCAAGGCGCTGGCCGGAAACCCCGGCAAGCGAGCCCTGAACAAAGATGAACCTGTTTTTACGCCCATCAAAGGTGTTGAGCCACCGGAGTGGTTTGCTGAAGAAGATCTCCCTCTCGCCACGATCATGTGGCAACTGACAACCAAAGAACTCTGCGGTCAGGGCCTGCTGTGCGTGACTGACCTCGCGGTGCTTGAGCGGTGGTGCGTGGCCTATGAGTTCTGGCGACGTGCCGTGAAAAATATTGCCAGCCAGGGCAACACCATTACCGGTGCAATGGGCGGTATGGTCAAAAACCCGGAGCTGACCGCCAAGAAAGAACAGGAGTCCGAGATGAGCAGCACGGGGGCAATGCTCGGACTCGACCCCAGCAGCCGCCAGCGTCTGATTGGCCTGGCGGGGCAGAAGAAAGCCACTAACCCGTTTCTGAAAATCATCGAGTCATGAGCCGGAAATCTTACCCCAACGTAAATGCTGCCAATCAGTATGCCCGGGATGTCGTGCGCGGAAAGATTGTGGCCTGCCAGTTTGTGATTCAGGCCTGCCAGCGCCATCTTGATGACCTGATGGCGGAAAAAAGTAAGTCGTTTCGTTACCGCTTCGACAAGGACCTGGCTGAACGGGCTGCCAAATTTATTCAGCTGTTGCCGCACACCAAGGGTGAGTGGGCATTCAAGAGGATGCCCATCACGCTGGAGCCGTGGCAGCTCTTTGTGATCTGCTGCGCGTTTGGCTGGGTCAATAAAGGCTCCCGGCTGCGCCGCTTCCGTGAGGTGTATACCGAAATCCCCCGTAAGAACGGCAAATCGGCAATCTCTGCCGGTGTCGCCCTGTATTGTTTTGCCTGTGATAACGAGTTCGGCGCGGAAGTGTATTCCGGTGCCACGACGGAGAAACAGGCATGGGAAGTCTTTCGTCCGGCAAGACTGATGTGTAAACGCACACCCATGCTGACGGAAGCGTTCGGGATTGAGGTTAACGCCTCAAACATGAACCGTCCGGAGGATGGTGCGCGGTTTGAACCGCTGATCGGTAACCCCGGTGATGGTTCATCACCCCACTGTGCGGTGGTGGATGAATATCACGAGCACGCCACAGATGCGCTTTATACCACGATGCTTACCGGGATGGGGGCGCGACGTCAGCCACTGATGTGGGCCATCACCACCGCCGGGTACAACATTGAGGGGCCGTGCTACGACAAGCGGCGGGAAGTTATCGAGATGCTCAACGGTTCGGTACCCAACGATGAACTGTTCGGGATCATCTATACCGTTGATGAAGGTGACGACTGGACCGACCCGCAGGTGCTGGAAAAAGCCAATCCAAATATTGGCGTGTCGGTTTATCGCGAATTTTTGTTAAGTCAGCAGCAGCGTGCTAAAAATAACGCCCGTCTGGCAAACGTCTTTAAAACAAAACACCTCAATATCTGGGTGTCGGCGCGTTCGGCGTATTTCAACCTGGTGAGCTGGCAGAGCTGCGAGGATAAATCACTGACCCTTGAGCAGTTCGAGGGGCAGCCGTGCATTCTGGCCTTTGACCTGGCGCGTAAGCTGGATATGAACAGCATGACGCGACTTTATACCCGCGAGATTGACGGTAAAACGCATTACTACAGTGTGGCCCCGCGTTTCTGGGTACCGTATGACACGGTGTACAGCGTCGAGAAAAATGAAGATCGCCGGACAGCCGAACGCTTTCAGAAATGGGTGGAAATGGGCGTTCTGACTGTTACCGCTGGTGCGGAGGTGGATTATCGCTACATCCTCGAGGAGGCCAAAGCGGCGAACAAAATCAGCCCGGTCAGTGAGTCACCCATCGACCCCTTCGGGGCGACCGGGCTGTCGCATGACCTTGCTGATGAAGACCTGAACCCCATCACCATCATTCAGAACTACACCAACATGTCCGATCCGATGAAAGAGCTGGAAGCGGCGATTGAATCGGGGCGCTTTCATCATGACGGCAATCCCATCATGACCTGGTGTATCGGCAACGTGGTCGGCAAAACCATTCCGGGTAACGATGATGTGGTGAAGCCTGTCAAGGAGCAGGCGGAAAACAAAATCGATGGTGCGGTTGCACTGATTATGGCGGTTGGCAGAGCCATGCTGTACGAGAAAGAAGACACGCTGTCTGACCACATTGAGTCCTATGGGATCCGCTCGCTTTAACTGAGGTAATTATGATCATGCTGATTCTCGCGCCTCTGGTGGGCGTGCTGGGGGCGCTTTTGCTGGCGTATGGTGCCTGGCTGATTTATCCCCCGGCGGGGTTTGTTGTTGCCGGGGCGTTGTGCCTGTTCTGGTCGTGGCTGGTGGCGCGATATCTCGACCGTACACAGTCGTCTGTCGGCGGAGGTAAATAGTGTTCTTTTCGGGATTATTTCAACGAAAAAGTGACGCACCGGTGACCACGCCAGCAGAGCTGGCGGATGCTATCGGGTTGTCCTACGACACCTATACCGGAAAGCAGATCAGCAGCCAGCGGGCTATGCGACTGACGGCGGTTTTTTCCTGTGTCAGGGTGCTGGCGGAGTCGGTCGGGATGTTGCCCTGCAACCTGTATCACCTGAACGGCAGCCTGAAGCAGAGAGCCACTGGCGAACGTCTGCATAAGCTGATCTCCACGCATCCCAATGGCTATATGACGCCGCAGGAGTTCTGGGAGCTGGTGGTCACCTGTCTGTGCCTGCGGGGAAACTTTTACGCCTACAAAGTGAAAGCATTTGGCGAAGTGGCTGAACTGCTGCCCGTCGATCCCGGTTGTGTGGTACCGAAGCTTAACAGTCGCTGGGAACCGGTTTACCAGGTCACATTCCCGGACGGCTCCACGGATGTACTGAGCCAGGAAGATATCTGGCATGTGCGCACGCTGACGCTGGACGGTCTGGTGGGACTGAATCCCGTCGCCTATGCCCGCGAGGCAATATCGCTGGCAGCTGCGACCGAAGAGCACGGGGCCAGACTGTTCAGCAATGGCGCGGTGACGTCGGGTGTGTTGCGTACAGAACAGACGCTGTCGGATCAGGCTTATGAGCGCCTGAAGAAAGATTTTGAGGAGCGTCACACCGGGCTTGGCAATGCTCACCGCCCGATGATCCTTGAGATGGGGCTGGACTGGAAGTCGATGGCGCTGAACGCCGAGGACAGCCAGTTCCTGGAAACCCGCAAGTTTCAGCTTGAAGAAATCTGTCGTCTGTTCCGGGTGCCGTTGCACATGGTGCAGAACACCGATCGCGCCACCTTCAACAATATCGAAGAACTGGGGCTCGGATTTATCAACTATTCACTGGTGCCGTATCTGACCCGCATCGAACAGCGGATCAACACCGGACTGGTACGAAAAAGTAAGCAGGGCGTTTATTACGCCAAATTTAACGCCGGGGCGTTACTGCGTGGGGATATGAAGTCCCGTTTTGAAGCCTACGCCACCGGGATCAACTGGGGAATTTACTCTCCCAATGACTGCCGCGACCTGGAAGATATGAATCCGCGTCCCGGTGGTGATGTCTATCTCACACCGATGAACATGACCACGAAACCCTCCGATGGCAGTAAAGCCGGTAAGCAGAAGGATAACGCCAATGCAGACGAAACAACGTCTTGATGTACCGCTGAGTCTGAAATCTGTCAGTGACTCCGGTGAGTTTGAAGGGTATGGCTCCGTCTTTGGTGTAAAGGACAGCCACGATGATGTGGTGATGTCCGGGGCATTTGCTGCTTCCCTGCGGGTGTGGAGTGACAGAAAAGCGTTACCTGCGCTGCTCTGGCAGCACCGCATGGATGAACCCATCGGTGTTTACACCGAAATGAAGGAAGACGATATCGGGCTTTACGTCAGGGGACGGTTGCTTATTGATGATGATCCCCTCGCAAAACGCGCACATGCACACATGAAGGCCGGTTCGTTAACCGGCCTTTCTATTGGGTACGTCCTGAAAGACTGGGAATACGACCGGAGCAAAGAAGCCTTTCTGCTGAAAGAAATCGACCTCTGGGAAGTCAGCCTGGTGACGTTCCCGTCTAACGACGAGGCGCGGATCAGCGACGTCAAGAACGCACTGGCCCGCGGGGAAATCCCCGAACAGAAAAAAATCGAAAGAGTCCTGCGTGATGTCGGACTCTCCCGTACCCAGGCCAAAGCATTCATGGCCGGGGGCTATGGCGCACTGTCCCTGCGCGACGCTGAGGATGTGGGCTCTGCACTGAATGCACTGAAAAATCTGAACTTCTAATCAGGAGAAATACGATGGCGGTAGATATTAAAGATGTGGAACAGGTCGCGCAGGAGCTGCAGCAGAAGTTTGACGACTTCAAAGCAAAGAACGACAAGCGCGTGGATGCGATTGAGCAGGAAAAAGGCAAGCTTGCCGGGCAGGTGGAAACCCTGAACGGGAAACTCAGCGAGCTGGAAAATCTCAAAAGCGACCTTGAAAAAGAGCTTCTTGAGCTGAAACGTCCGGCAGGTGGTGTACAAAATAAACTGGCCACTGAGCATAAAGAGGCTTTTGTGGGCTTCCTGCGTAAAGGCCGTGAAGACGGTCTGCGCGATCTGGAGCGTAAGGCATTGCAGGTGGGCACCGATGAAGATGGTGGCTACGCCGTGCCGGAAGAACTGGATCGCAACATTCTCAACCTGCTGAAAGATGAAGTGGTGATGCGTCAGGAAGCCACGGTGATCACCGTTGGCGGTTCCGACTACAAAAAACTGGTGAATCTGGGCGGCACGGCTTCCGGATGGGTTGGCGAAACTGACGCGCGTACCCAGACTGCCACCTCAAAACTGGGACTGATTGAACCTTTCATGGGGGAAATCTACGGTAACCCGCAGGCCACCCAGAAAATGCTGGATGATGCCTTCTTCAACGTGGAGGCCTGGATCAACAGCGAGCTGGCAACCGAATTTGCCGAACAGGAAGAAATTGCCTTTACCACCGGCGATGGCACCAAGAAGCCGAAAGGGTTCCTGGCGTATGAATCCACTGATGAAACCGACAAGGTCCGGGCGTTCGGCAAACTTCAGCATATTGTATCCGGCGAAGCGACGGCAGTGACAGCAGATGCCATTATCAAACTGATTTACACGCTGCGTAAGGCACACCGCACCGGCGCGAAGTTCATGATGAACAACAACAGCCTGTTTGCCATCCGTCTGCTGAAAGACACCGAGGGTAACTATCTGTGGCGTCCGGGGCTGGAGCTGGGGCAGCCGTCCTCTCTGGCGGGTTACGGTATCGCTGAAAACGAACAGATGCCGGATATTGCCGCTGATGCGAAAGCCATTGCATTTGGTAACTTCAAACGGGGTTACACCATCGTTGACCGTATCGGTACCCGCATTCTGCGTGACCCGTACACCAATAAACCGTTTGTCGGTTTTTATACCACCAAGCGCACCGGCGGGATGCTGGTCGATTCGCAGGCCATCAAACTGCTGAAGATTGCAGCGGCGTAATCACTCAGGGGCGCGGAACCGCGCCCCCTGTTCTGACGGGTGAAGAATCATGATCCTGAAACAAGATCTGAAATGGTCACCGGACGGTATGCGTGTTGAGGTCATTCAGGCCGGTGAGTATGACGACGGGGCGCTTCCTGCCCGGGTGCAGGAGATTGCACTTCAGGCCGGGTTAGCAGAGCGCGGAATCAGTGCAAAAAGCAGTAAAGCGGCAAAAGAGAAAAAAGCTACGACCAGTAAAGAGGGCTGAGTATGCTTCTGACAATGGAAGAGATTAAAGCCCAACTCCGGCTGGATGAGGATTTCGATACTGATGACCGCCATCTGCAACTGCTGGCATGTGCGGCACAAAAGCGGACGGAAACGTATCTGAACCGGAAGCTCTATGCACCGGATGAAACCATTCCGGACAGCGATCCGGACGGGCTGCACCTGCCGGATGATATTCGTCTGGGGATGCTGATGCTTATCAGCCATTTTTACGAAAACCGCTCGTCGGTTACGGAAGTGGAGAAACTCGACATGCCGCAGAGTTTTGGCTGGCTTGTCGGCCCGTACAGGTACTTTCCGCAATGAAAATTCGTCAGGCGCAGACCAGCGCAACCTACATTCTGCCGGACCCCGGTGAACTGAATAAACGCGTCCTGATCCGCCTGCGGGTGGATATGCCCGCGGATAACTTTGGCGTGGAGCCTCAATACCCGGTTACGTTCCGGACATGGGCGAAGGTTATCCAGACCAGTGCCACCACCTGGCAGGAAACCGCGCAGACCGGGGACGCCATCACCCATTACATCACCATTCGTTACCGCCGGGGGATCACCGCTGATTATGAGGTGGTCTGCGGTGACAGTGTGTACCGGGTGAAACGTCAGCGCGATCTGAACGGGGCGCGGCGCTTTCTGCTGCTGGAGTGTACGGAGCTGGGCGAATGTAGGCAGAGTCACGGAGGCAACAATGACGACTTCCTTTTTGCACGTTGATTTTCAGCAGCCCGCGGAGATGCGCTTTAACCGCGCCCGTGTCCGGCGGGCGTTTGTCACGATTGGTCAGCGTCATATGCGTGATGCCCGTCGGCTGGTGATGCGCCGTGCGCGGTCGGCACCGGGTGAAAACCCCGGTTATCAGACCGGACGCCTGGCTCGTTCGATTGGTTACATGGTACCCAGAGCCAGTAAACATCGCCCTGGTTTTATGGCACGTATAGCCCCTAACCAGCGTAATGGAGAGGGAAACCGCTGTATCACCGGTGATTTTTATCCGGCTTTTTTGTTCTATGGCGTGAGGCGAGGGGCAAAGCGTCGTCGCAGCCATCATCGTGGTGCATCCGGTGGCAGCGGCTGGCGACTGGCTCCACGTAATA
>ERZ1673703.65-NODE-65-length-135823-cov-95.338924_pt1 | contig 135823 bp, 116 predicted proteins | sample MGYA00580233_ERZ1673703 | MGnify/ENA primary metagenome ERZ1673703 (study PRJEB41218, sample SAMN15661748) | gut metagenome | host: Homo sapiens | place: Canada: London | collected 2015-08-20/2019-03-30 | study: EMG produced TPA metagenomics assembly of... | reverse complement strand
TTGCGCCATCCAGTACAGGCAGCCACATTTCGTGCGAAACGCCCTCAATCGCGACTGAGGTATACACCATGAAGCCGGTTATGGGGTCATAAACATAGGGCAGACCGTTGAATTTCTTGACCTCATAGCTGGCAGCGGGATACAGCTTCTTCACCTCTGCCCAAGCATACGCCCAGCTCACATACTTCAGCTCGGTATTGCCGGACTTTTTGACTTCCAGATGATCTTTGAAGTCAATAGCAAATAATTTTACGAATGGATTTTCCATGATAGCATCCTTTCTGATAAAAACCCGGCGCAACAAATGAATTGCTGCGCCGGGTTTTGTATTGCTGTACTAAACAAAGTTAGAGAAACGGGCAATTTTGTATTGCCGTACTAAACAAAATTGGAAAAACAGGCAATTTTGTATGCCAGCAGACATACAAAAATCATGCTGCATGGATAATGGTAAACCTGCGGCTGCTCACATTCTTGCTGTACCGATTGAAAATATCGGGCTGTTCTTTCTTCAAACGCTGGGAATCCACACGCTTGCTTTCGGAGGATACCCACGATACCTTATAACCCGGTGCTGTGCCATAAGCGGCATCCTGCATTTGCAGCTTGACCTGTTGCTCGATAGCCGTTTTCTCCTGTTCCATCTGCTCGATTTGATTAGAAAGCTCCTGCCGCTTGTCCAACAGATTACGGATGGGATTTAGATCGGCAGTTTTGTTTCGATCATCTGCAGAGTATAGCTGATTGATCTGCTGTGTATCCCCCTCGCTTCCGGTAGGTACAGGTGGAATTTCGGGCATTACGTTGTATTTCCAGAAGTGCTCTTCCTTTGCAATGAGGTTGTTCAGAACTTCTTTGTCGGTTGTGATCTTGTGAATCACCAGTTCTTTCCCGAAAATCAGAGCAGCAATGTACCAGCAGTCAAAACCGCTGACAGCCAGATAGTGATTGACCTGAGCCATGTAATGTGCAGGGATTTTTCCATCAGCCCACTTGTCCGCAGAAAACGGCGAAACCGTTTTGCACTCTAATCCAGCTTTTTGCCCAACGATCAGGCGGTCAAAATCTGCCAGAAGCAGCGGATGTTTCTCGCTCTGGTAAATGGCATTTGCACGGCGTACCTTCAGACCGGTTGCTTCGGTGAAGCGTTGCGCGACATAATCTTCCAGATCGCGTCCCTGGCGCATAGCCTCATTATCGATGTTCTCAATAGTTTCGCTGTTTTTGTCGCAGTAAACCTGAAAAGCAGAACGATAGGGATTTACACCCAGAATGGCACCTGCATCGGTGCCGGTAATACCGCACTTGCGGTAGCGGAGCCAATCCTCTTTGGACAGGTTCAAAGTTGAAATCAATCTTTTCATGCGCTTTGCATCCTTTCTTTCATAATAGATTCGGCAAGAATGAAGTCATATTCCACCAAGTCTTTCATGATGGTGGAAAAGTCGGCAGCTAACGAATGGCAAGAGCCAACCCACAGGTCATAAAGAAAATCCAGAATATTATTTTGCACCCTGAGATGGTTCCAGTAGCGCTCCTCCAGTCTACCCTCGGATTCCAAAACAATAATGGCGGTGCTGATGGTACTTTTCATCGTGATCTCATAAGCCGTGGTAACGCTGATTTCAGAAGCACTCTTCTCAACGTTGTCAAAAAATTCCGTGAATTCCCTGAAAATGCGGTTGTTTACATCATTCATGGCTTGCTCCTTTATGCTGCTGCCAGCACCATCTTGTAAGCCTTGTCGATCATGGGATTGCCCTCTGCGGTGCGCAGGAACAGGTTCTCGTTGTAGTTTTTGGTCTTGCGGAGAGGGTCTGCGTGGGTGGCAAAATCAGAGACTGCGTTGATAAAGCGCCAACCGTTCTTGCCGACCCATTCCAGATCCGGTGCGTTGTAGTAGCGAGTCTTCAGATCTTCCTGCAAGCGCAGGTTATTCTTCCGCTGGCAATCGGACAGGTCCTCAGAAATCGGGAAAAAATCATTGATGAACTCCTGCACCTTGTGATCGGATAAATCGATGCGAGCCAGCTCTTCGCCACGGTTGCCGAGTTCAATCATATAGTTGCTGGCCAGCTGCAGGGTCTCACGGGCATCCTGCACGCGGAGCAGAACATTTTCGGTGTGGCGTGCAGTCCAGCTGCGCTTTGCAGTATTCAGCGCGAGGTTCAGCGTGTTCTGGCAGACTACACGGATCGGAGTCATGGCCACTTTCACACCAGAACTTCCGTCATGACTGTTGAAGATCACAAGATATGGTACTACCTGATCTCCAGCGATAAGATATTTCCTCGGAAGCCTTGCCAGCATCCAGACCTTCTTGCCGCCCTGCAAAGAACCGGCAGTTTCGTAAGTAACGCCCTCGCCCAACAGGTCATCCGTGAACTGAAATGCTTCTTCGTTCTGCACAATGCGGTAGCGGTCGGATACTACACCCAGAACAGCATCATCAGTGCTGCGGACATTTGCGCGATAGCCGGGGATCATAGAACCCGTGCCGGAATAGATATTACGGCTTTCCACCTGCCAATCCAGACCGGCCAGTTCCAAGGCTTCACGGCTTGCAGGGGCATCCATGATGATACGGCCAAGGCCGTGCCAAGGGGTCTCACGGACAGAGAACATCGTTTCAACATTTGCGGGCATAGTAAAATCTCCTTTTCAGTGTACTGTGATCAATTGTTGTTTTCCATTTCTTCAGCGATGCGGACGAGGACTTCCACCAGGACGGTGCCAACATCTTTGACGATTTCGGACCAAAAGTTCATAATGCTTTCTCCTTTCTGCGCAGCTGCGCTTTAAAATACGATGGTAATAATGATAGTGATGGTGCGGAATAACAAAATGCTCACCTCCAGACATGAAAAAGCCCCTGAGTCTTTCGACTCAGAGGCTTTGGATCATGATTATTATATCTGGGTGAAAAATGGAAATTTGAGAAAGCTAGAGATAAAGATGCCAGACTGGCATGAAGGTAGCTAAAAGAAATTTGGAAAAGTGGCATAATCGCTGAAAAATTCATCAATCACTTGTGCAAAGTGTGATTGATGAATGAGCGATGAAATGATATAATTAATTAGAATGGAGGGGAGGAAAAACAGATGCAGAATAAAAAACCGCCATTTACAATTACAGAAAAAATTCTCACAGATGTAATGGAGATTTGTGAACTTGTTGGAAAAGTGAGCTCAACACAACATCTTTCATCTGACCCTGTTCTGCGTAGGCAGAATCGGATTAAAACAATTTATTCCTCTCTTGCAATTGAACAAAATACACTATCCTTAGAGCAGGTAACGGCTGTACTATCAGGAAAACGTGTCCTTGCACCGCCAAAAGACATTATGGAGGTGAAGAATGCGTATGAAATTTACGACCATTTGAATGAATTGAATCCATACTCAGTGGAAGACTTACTGTTGGCTCATCATGTGATGATGCGAGGGCTGGTTCAAGAAGATGGTGTGTTTCGCTCAAAGCCAGTAGGTGTGGTTGACAGTCATGGAAATGTACTTCATTTTGGAACACTACCGCAGTATGTGCCTCCTCTGGTGGAAGAATTGCTCAAATGGACAGAGGACAGCCCGCTTCCGATGCTGATCAAAAGTTGCGTGTTTCACTATGAATTTGAAGTAATCCATCCGTTTGCAGATGGAAATGGAAGAATCGGAAGGCTTTGGCATACGCTACTGCTCTCCAGATGGAATCCGCTGTTTGCATGGCTTCCGGTGGAGTCTATTGTTCATGATCATCAGCAGGAGTATTATGAGGCTATCAATACATCCAATGCCCAAGGTGAAGGAACTGCATTTATTGAATTTATGCTAAGTGTGATTGAAGAAGCACTTTTGAGTGTAATCCCAGAAAACTTCGAAAAGAGCATGATGCCTACAAGTGGAAAAGAAAATCGATGGAATATTCTTGAAAAATACTTGAAAAAAGAGAAGATTATTCATAACAGTGATGTGCAACAGTTGCTGGAAGTCTCTTCAGCAACAGCAAATCGAATTCTAGTTTCTTTTGTAAAAGAAGGTAAACTAGAGAGAGTGAGAGATGGTCGCTATTGGGCGTATCAAAAGTTATAAATGGGAGTTGCATAAGCAATGCAGAATACAAACAGAGCACAAGAAAGTGGATATAAAGCTTCTCTGACAAGAGAACAGTTTTTATTCCACGAAATGCGAATTGTAGCGAAGCAAATGGTGCAAGGAGAGGATCTTGCATCAATGATACAAATAATTGCCGCCAATAATCTCTTCCAGTATCCAACTGAACGCATGACAGCTGGTATGGTTCGGGCGTGTTATCGGCGGCTAAATCTTTTGAATAGTGAACAACTGCTTCGGAATATTGCAGAGCATTCCGTGGAAGAGGCAAAACAAATTTGTCTTTACGCGATTATGAAGGATAATAGACTTGTCTGGGATTTTATGGTGACAGTTATTGGAGAAAAATATCGAAACCAAGATTTCAGCTATGGAAAACTTGACATGACAAGTTTCTTCATAAGATTACAAGAGCAAAATGATGCTATCGCAGATTGGAGCGAATCTACAGTCAAAAAGCTGAAATCGGTTCTAAATCGAATTTTAAGAGAAAATGATTATCTGGATAGTATAAAAGCAGGCCATTTGAACCCGGTTTGGCTTTATCCGGAATTGGAAAATGTGATTCTTACAAATGGGGATCAGGCGGTATTGCCCGCATTTAACCGTTTTGAGTGAGGAAAATTTAATGGGTGACATACAAAAACGCCTTGATAACGTTCGGCAGATGATTCAGATTCAAGATTTCCTAGAAGGAAAAGGTCTTAGCAATGAAGTGAATATTCGTATCTTCTGCTATGAACCGAGAGATGAAATGGCAGTCCGGCATTTCATTGAACAGCTATCGACAGATCTGACATTGGAGTGTCAGCTTCGAATCTGCAATTTATATCAAATCTTCCTGGAAATCTGCGAAGACATGGATATTTTGGATGCTATCCCTGATATGGAAGAAGAGGACGGCCATGATTATCTGTTGGAACAGCTTCAATCGACAATTGGAGTCGATGAAATTGTACAGGAAATTCAGAGCGAGCCGTTCCAGCCGGGAGAAGTACTGGTTTTGACTGGCGTTGGAGAAGCGTTTCCATTTATGCGAATTCATACGTTACTGGAGGCATCATTGTTTGCAGAGAGGCCGGTGCTTGTGTTTTACCCGGGAACATTTAACGACCAGCAGCTGCGGCTGTTCAACTGTCTGAAGCCGAACAATTACTATCGTGCATTTAACGTTGTGTGAAGGGGGAAATAGAGCTTTGGTTATACAGAATATGTTTGTAGAAGACATCAACCGTAAAATTAACGGTGTTGTCAAGGTTGACGAGGACGAGAACAAGGTCCTGGAACAGGAACTGAACGAGTACGTTATTACACGAGAGCTGAAGCGGCATTTTGCAGACTTTTTCAATACCTATGCAGAAGCATTTGACGAACCAACGGCAGATACAGGAGTCTGGATCTCCGGTTTTTTTGGCAGCGGTAAATCTCACTTCTTGAAAATGTTGTCATACTTGTTGGAAAACAAAGAGGTTAATGGCATTCGTACGGTGGAGCGCTTCCGCAAGAAATTTGAGGATGACCCTGGTACCTTTATGCAGGTGGATCGTGCAACCAAAGGTGAAACCGAGACGATTCTGTTTAATATCGATTATGAAGGCTCTATCAATAAGGACAAAACAGCCGTTTTACGTGTTTTTGCTAAGGTGTTCTATAATCATCTGGGATTCTTTGGCAGCAATCTCAAAGTTGCTATGCTGGAGCAGTACATTACGCAGCAGGGCAAAATGGATGAATTTTGCCGTCTGATTGAAGAAAAGAAGGGCAAACCTTGGACTGAAGTGCGGAAAGCATTTGCATTTAATGGAAAATTCATTAAGCCTGCACTGGCGGAAGCATTGGATATCAGTGAAGAGGATGCAAACAACTGGTTTAACGATAAGAGTGCAACGGAACTCTCTGTTTCACAGCTTGTAGAAGACATCAATGCATACGTCAGCACAAAACCTGCAAACTTCCGCCTTCTGTTCATGGTGGACGAGGCGGGGCAGTATGTTGGCACGGACACGGATATGCTGCTGAATCTGCAGTCTTTGGTGGAAAAAATCGGCAGCGAATGCAGAGGAAAAGTCTGGGTGGTCTGCACCGGACAGGAAGCTATTGATGAGATTATCAAAGTACGAGCAGATGAATTTTCTCGAATTCAGGCTCGTTTCAAAACTCGTCTGAGCCTTTCTTCTTCTTCCGTAGACGAAGTAATTCAGAAGCGTATTCTGAAAAAGACTCCGGAAGCAGAAAGAACGCTGGATGCGGTCTATGAGAAAGAAAGCTCCGGGATGCGCAACTTGTTCAGCTTTACAAATGCAATGCCGGACATCAAGGGCTTCTCTGGTCCGGCACAATTTGCAGAGGACTTTCCGTTCGTTCCATACCAGTTTCTCATCATGCAGAAAATTTTTGTGGAGATCCGCAAACACGGCAATGCAGGTAAACACTTCTCCGGCGGCGAGCGTTCCATGCTGAGCGGATTTCAGGAAGCAGCACAAAAAGTGGAAAAGCAGAACGAGTTTGCGTTGGTGCCGCTGTTCCGCTTCTATGATACTGTACATTCTTTCCTGGATGGTTCCATTCGCAATGTGATTGATCGCTGCAGCAAAGCCGTAGAAAATCACGATGGTCTGGAGCCGATGGATGTGGATGTTCTGAAGCTTCTCTATCTCATTCGATATGTCAACGAGGACATACCGGCCAATCTGGACAACCTTGTGATTTTGATGGCAGACGACATCCGTCTGGAAAAGGTCGCGATGCGCGAAAAGCTGCGCGGCAGTTTGGATCGACTGATTGGGCAGAATTACATCGGACGTACTGGTGATACCTACAACTTCCTGACGGATGAAGAGCAGGACATCCAGAAAGAAATCAACCTTACACAGGTGGATACGGGCGCTATTGTTGGGGATATAGCAAAGATTATTTTTGGCATAATTTATGATGCAAAAAAGTTCCGTTACGGCAAGTGTGACTTCCCGTTTGATCAGATGGTGGATAACACTATGTACGGCATCGCCACAGGCGGCATGCGCCTGCGCTTTTTGACGGCAGCTTCTGATGCAACGGAAAAAACGGAATTTCGCCTGATGAACAGCTCCAAAGGCAGCGAGGCGATTGTAGTTTTGGGCGATACGCCGTATTATGAATCGCTGGAAGCATCCATGAAGATCCGCAAATATGTCAAACAGCGGAATGTCAGCCAGATGCCCAAGAGTGCTCAGGATATTATCCGCGGCCAACAGGAAGAAGCAGCCAAGTATGAAGCTGAAGCCAGCAAAGCTCTGGTAGAGGCTATTGAAAACGCAAAATTTTACGCCGATGGTGAACATCTGGACATTAAGAGCGGCAATGCTAAGGCCAAAATTGACCAGACGATGGAGTATCTGGTCTCGCATGTTTACAGCAAGTTGGACCTGATTGGGAAAAACGCAGATACCGATGCTGACATTCTAGCAGTGCTGTCCGGTGCGGACTATATTCTGCCGGAGGCAGATCCGAACCGCGATGCAGAGGCGGCGGTGGAAGAATATCTTGAGATGCAGGCAATGCATCACCTGCCGACCTCCATGGCGGATGTACAGAGCAAGTTCAGCAGTATACCCTATGGCTGGAAGGAAATCGACATTGCTTATGTGGTGGCGCGTTTGATCGTGAATCAGAAGGTAACCATCAAATATGCAGGCACTACCATCCAGCCGGACAACGCCAAATTACCTGACATGCTCCGCAAAAAGAGTGAGGTGGGTAAAACATCCATTAGCAAGCGCGTGGTGGTATCGGCAACCAAAATGAAGGCTGTGCGGGACCTTCTGCGGGATTACTTCGATGTCATGGATGTTCCTGCGGACGAAGACGGTTTGGTTAAATTTATTGCCGATGAGTTCGGAAACCAGCTGCAGCATTATAACAAACTGAACGAGAAGTACGATGATACCCACAAGTACCCGGATCAGACAATAGTGCACAACGCTATTACTGCAACGCAGGAAGTGTTGAACCAGAAGAAGGACAACATCGCGCTGATCGACTATCTGCTCAAGAAAGAGGACGACCTCTTTGATCAGAAGGATGCCATGGGCAATGTAGAGACCTTCTTCAAGAGTCAGATCGGCACCTTTGATGATGCTGCACGGCTGGAACACGAGATGCAGGCGGATCTGGACCGCATTGCGCAGAATGCGGCGGCATACGATGCCCTGAACAAGATTCGGCTTATCATCACAGTGCCACCTTTTGGGCAGAAGTTCAACTACAAGCGCATTCCGGAACTGAATGGGTTGATGCAAACGGTGCGTACAGCCCATGACCAGATGCTGGATGACAAACGCTCTGAGATTCTGGAGACAGTGCGTCAGTGCATGGAAGCGACCCATACCGCTGCAAACGGAGATCCAAAAGCATTGGACATCGTCCGCAAGTCGGATGCTTTCTTTGATGGCTATAAGGCAAAAATTGCAAACTGCAAGAGCCTTGCGCTGCTGGATGGTATGATTATCCCGCTGAGCCAGTACAAGGATGAGACCGTCAGCAGCATTGAGATTGCGCTGGCCCCTCCGACACCGAAACCGGTGGTAACGAAAAAAGATGTCAATATCCCGGCCGTAAAGCCGAAAAAAGTAAAGTCTTACAGCCGCCAGATCCTCTTCCCTGCCAAAACGCTGCGAGATGATGCGGATATTGATGCCTATGTGGAGAAGATTCGGGAGCAGTTGCGGAACCTGTTAGACGGCTGTGATGAGATAAAGTTGAACTAAAGGAAAATATATGGAAGATTCAGAAAAGAATAAGTTATTGGCTCAAAATGAGATTCAAGAGATTCAGCGCCAAGCGAACGGATGGAATTTTAACAAACCAGTGAACCCATACCGTAAATTTTTTCAAGAAGTAGTAGGCATTAAAAAGCCGCTACTTCCACCAGAAATTGTACAGGGGTATGCTCAGTCGATTAAGGCACTCAAGGAGTTTCAACTGTGCACAAGGCAAATTCATAATGCAATTGAACCTGAAGTTCAACGAATTCTCCCAGCCGTAAATGAAATACTGAAAAATTATAAAGAACTGACAGACGAAATTCGCATATTTGAACGGTCGCTCCAGTCGATAGTGAACTCTATCGATTGGCGATTGATTATGGTTCCGGGGCTCTCAGAAGAGGAAAAGCAAAAGCGAATCGATGCTTTTCGACAGTGGGGAGCATACGGCTGGACCATGATTCCACATGCAAGCTTTAAATATTTCAATGCAAAGCCAATGTCTAAGAAGGAAGCGAATAGAAAAGCGCTTGCATGTTTCAGAACCAAAAAACAGATGGAGGAGTTTTGGCAGGCATTTGAGAAAAAAGAAAAGCTGAAAAAAAGCGATTTTGACGAGGCAGTGGTGGATTTTAACAATCGCCGCTATAAGTCTTGTGCGATGATACTCTATTCTTTGATCGATGCCCGCACAATTCGTCTTCAAGGAAAGCCAAAAGATAATCCTTTGACGGATGCGAAGAACAAACGAAAGCGTTTTAGAAAGAGTGGATCTGCTGCATCAAATATGATAAAGAAAAAATATGACCAGATCCATGAAAAAGATATGCACGCCATGTTTTTTTCGTACTTGGCGAGAGAAGGATTGTTTTACGCATTGGATGTCTTCTACAAAGGCGGCGATGACTTTAAGGAGCAGCCTGACATTATGAATCGAAACTTTGTTGACCACGGAATGCTTCATCGAAAAGTGCGTAGAATAGACTGTATTCAACTTTTTCTTGTGTATTATAATTTTCTTACGTTTGAAGAGCAACTGACTGCGAGAGATAGAAAGGAATTGAAGAAAATTGAGTGAACTATGACCAACTCGATTTTGAAGGATATGGGCTGGACACAGAAAACTCTGATTTCTTATGTGGTACAGTCCACAAAACTATGATGTTACGAAAATTGGATGATAGAATAAATATATATGAATGAAGAACTTTTTGAACGACTCGTTGTTGCAATTGAAAAGCAGTCTACTGCATTTCCTTGGGATAGTTTGATTTCGGCATTGGCACTCATTGCCTCGTGGATTACGATTTTTTTGCTGCTAAAAGAACGTGCTGAAAAGAATAGACCGTATATGCAAGTGTCCTTTGAACTTATACGAGGTTCCCTAGCCTGTATTGTTATTCGTAATACTGGTTCTGTTCCGCTTGAATTACGGAAAATGAGGTTGCAACCTGACTTTGTTCGGCAACTCCCAGATAAAACACAGCAGCGAATCGCTAAAAAAGAAAACTTGAATATCACGATTTTCCCGGAACAAAAATGGGTTTTGGGGTTAGATATCAGCGTTACAAATATCATCAACAGTTTTAAGCAAAAGTCCCTGAAGGTTGAATATGAGTATTTAGCACATAATAAACGACATCGGAAATACATAGAAAGCACTGTGATTGATTTTGAGGATTATGGTGGCTTTCTGCTATATATTTCAGAACTAGATGAATTTAAAAATAGTGTTGATAAATTGCATGGTACGGTCGGAAGACTGGAAAATGCAATTGAAGATGTATCGTTTTCGTTAAGGAGTAATGTGAACCATGGATAAAAACGCCATCAAGAAATATGCGGTCTGGGCGCGGAAAGAACTGATTTCCCGCGTGGCGCAGAAAGCCCAGCAGTACGGCATTACGGAAACGGAAATGGTGGACGCCGGTGCTGATAGCGTCAACGGCAAAGTGTTGTCTGCAGAAGAGATGCAGCAGCGCAGGGCACTGATCGCACAGATCAATGAAAAGGGCTACCAGCAGGTTATGGAAGAGGTGGCGTATACATGGTTCAACCGCTTTTCGGCACTGCGGTTCATGGAGGTCAACGGCTATCTGCCCAGCCATGTGCGCGTGTTTACGGATGAAAACAATGCGTTCAAGCCCCAGATTCTGGCCGAAGCCCTGCATCTGGAATTGGATAAGCTGGATAAGGACAAGGTCTACGCCCTGAAAGAGACCGAGCAGACCGAAGAACTGTACAAATACTTGCTCATCGTGCAATGTAACGCGCTGAACAGCATTCTGCCCGGAATGTTCCAGACCATTGCGGACTACACGGAGCTGCTTCTGCCGGACAACCTGCTCCGGGAGGGCAGCGTCATTGAGCAGATGATCTCCCAGATCCCGGAGGACAACTGGCAGGATGCCGTCCAGATCATTGGATGGCTGTATCAGTACTACAACAGCGAGAAAAAGGACGACGTGTTTGCCGCCCTCAAGAAAAATGTCAAGATCACCAAGGAGAATATCCCGGCGGCGACCCAGCTGTTTACCCCAGACTGGATCGTGCGGTACATGGTGGAGAACAGCCTTGGACGCCTGTGGGTGGAGGGTCACCCGGACGCAAAAGCACAGCTGCTACCCACACCGGAGGAGCAAGCAGCTTATACTGCCGGGAACCGTGACCCGGAGGACACCAAGTGGCACTATTATCTGGAGGAAGCCCAGCAGGAGCTGCAGGTACAGGCTCAACTGTCCGAGATCAGAAAACAGTATGCCGACCTGACCCCGGAACAGATCAAGGTCATCGACCCTTGCTGCGGCAGCGGCCATATTCTGGCGTATCTGTTCGATGTACTGATGCAGATCTACGAGAACTACGGCTACACGCCCCGCGATGCCGTGGCCAGCATTTTGCAGAACAACCTCTATGGTCTGGATATTGACGACCGCGCCGCCCAGCTGGCATATTTTGCGGTGATGATGAAAGCTGTCCGCTATGATAAGCGCTTTCTGAAACGCAAAGATGAAGATGGAGAACCGGACGTTCCGCAGCCTCATGTGTATGCCATTGAGGAAAGCAACCGCATCGAAAAGCCGGATGTGGAGTATTTCTGCAACGGCAAGCTGGAATTGAACGATGCTATGCACACCATCCTCACCCAACTGTATGATGCCAAGGAGTACGGCTCCATCCTCACCATCACCCCGCAGGACTGGGATGCCCTCTATGCCCGGTTTGACGAGGTGACAGGCGAGTCCTCGTTCCATAGGGAGAGTATTCGCAAAAAATTACTCCCATTGGTGCGGGTGGCACAGACGTTGGCGCAGAAATACGATGTGGTCGTCACCAATCCGCCCTATATGGGCAGTTCCGGCATGGGCGCAAAGCTGGCGGAGTATGTGAAGAAGAATTATCCCGACAGCAAGAGCGACCTGTTTGCTGTGTTTATTGAAGTATGCTCCCGTATGGCAAAACAGAACGGTTATCAGGCAATGATCACCCAGCACGCATGGATGTTCCTGTCCAGCTTTGAAAAACTGCGGGAGAAGATGATGCTGACTGAAACCATCAGCATGGCACATCTAGGCGCAAGAGCCTTTGAGGAAATTGGCGGCGAAGTGGTGCAGACCACCGCCTTTGTGCGCTGTGCAAACCATGTGGAGGGCTATAAAGGCACCTATTGCCGCCTGATTGAGCCGACTTCCCAGCAGGGAAAAGAGGAGATGTTCCTTGCAGGACAAAAACGCTATACCGCAAATCAGGATGATTTTGCAAAGATTCCGGGGGCGTCGGTGGCGTATTGGGTATCAAAAAAGTTGTACTCTACTTTTAGAAATTCTCTTTTGTATGATTACACCATATCAGATGGACAAAACAAAACGGGAGATAACGCTAAATTTGTTCGTGAGTTTTGGGAAGTGAGAAACTCAAATGTTGGAAAAGGAAAAAAGTGGCTGTTCTATGCCAAGGGTGGTGGATATCGTAAGTGGTATGGAAATCTGTCAGAAGTTGTTAATTGGTCAGAGGAAGCGCGTGAATTTTATAAGAATGATAAGATTTGTAGGATTATTCCAGAATATCTTTGGTATAAAGCTGGAATTACATGGAGTTTGATTTCTAATAATCCTAGTTTTCGACTTTTACCGGAAGAGGCAACATTTGATGTTGGGGGCTCAAGCATCTTCTTGAAAGATAATAGCAATATAGAATTTGTTCTAGGATTGCTTAACAGCAAAGTTTTTTCTTATGTCCAAAAAATTGTTAATCCTACAATCAATATTCAGGTAAAAGACATTCGAGTTATGCCTTTTGTAAAGAAAAATGAGAACGAGATAACAGGATTGGCAGAAGAATGTTCGTTCCTTTCGAAAGAAGATTGGGACTCCTTTGAAACCTCTTGGGACTTTACCCGCCACCCCTTTATCAAGGCCATTACCAAATACCCCAACATGATGGATATTGGAAACATTTACCTTGCTGAGTGCTATGACATCTGGGCTGGCGAATGTGAAGAACGCTTTGAGAAGCTGAAAGCCAACGAGGAAGAACTGAACCGCATTTTTATTGACATTTACGGCTTGCAGGATGAACTGACCCCGGAAGTAGAAGATAAGGATGTGACCGTGCGCAAAGCGGACCTTGGCCGGGATGTGCGCTCCTTTATCTCCTACGCTGTGGGCTGTATGTTTGGCCGCTACTCTCCCACCTATGATGGTCTTGCGTATGCAGGCAGTACATGGGATGATGGCAAATACAATATCTATAAGCCGGATGCAGACGGTATTATTCCCATCTGTGACGACGAATACTTTGAAGATGACATGATGGGCCGCTTTGTGGAGTTTGTGCGGGTGGTATGTGGTGACAACTCGCTGGAGGATAATCTGCGCTTTGTTGCAAACGCACTGGGCGGCAAAGGACAGCCGAAGGAGGTCATCCGCAACTACTTCCTGAACGATTTCTATGCCGACCACTGCAAGATTTATCAGAAGCGGCCCATCTACTGGCTGTTTGACAGCGGTAAGAAAAATGGCTTCAAGTGCCTGATCTACCTGCACCGCTACCAGCCGGATACCATTGCACGCATCCGTACCGATTATGTCCACGAGCAGCAGGCGCGCTACCGTACTGCCATCGAAGATTTGGAAAAACAGGTGGCCGCTGCCACCAGCACCAGCGAGCGTGTCAAGCTGACTAAGCAACTGAACAAAGTGCAGGCGCAGGATAATGAGTTGCACCAGTATGAGGAAAAAGTTCACGCGCTGGCCGATCAGATGATTAAGATCGATCTGGACGATGGTGTGAAGCATAACTATGAGATCTTTAAGGATGTGCTGGCGAAGATCAAGTGAGGTAAAATAAATGGAAAATGTTTTCGCTGACTTTCTACAGAATGGTGGTCTATACGAAACTATTACCGTCACGGAAGACAATGTGATGGATTTTTGCAGTTTATTGGGCGGAAAAATCAAAATTAGTATATTTTGCCCTAAATGTAAAGAAAATCGAGTCTTCACAATGAAACCTGTGACTTTTAGAAATAATAGCGGGGTTCTTCAAAAACTTGGTGAAGAAATATATCATAATTATGAAATTTATCAGTCATGTAAAGCTGTACCTGGTGAAAAAGACTCGCCATGGCATTGGTACACCTATTTGCCGATGGACTTTGCAAGAATTCTAACTTTAACATTTGAGTGTGCAATGGATCCAACTGCACACAAAATTGATTTTATAGTTCGAGCGGATGGTGACACTTTAATTAAGATTGGGCAGTATCCGACTTATGCAGATTTGACTTTTCCAGAACTGAATCAGTATAAAAAAGTTCTCTCAAGAGAAGATATGAAAGATTTACATCGGGCAATTGGATTGTTTGCATCTGGAATTGGTGCAGGCTCGTATGTTTATCTTAGACGTGTCATTGAACGAATGGTAGTCGCAGCTAAATCTGAAGCAATTACCAGCGGAAAATTAACCGCAAAAGATTTTGAAGGTGTAAGATTCTCAGATCAAATTGTCTTGTTGAAGGATGCTTTACCAGAAATTCTTGTTGGTAATTCAACTGTCTATGGGATTGTTAGCAAGGGTATCCACGAACTCTCAGAGGAAGACTGCATTTCTTATTTTCCCATACTTAAAGAGTGTATTTTTTCGATTGCCGAGGAATGGGAAGCTATTCGAGTAAGAAAACTGCGACAGAAAGAAATGAATTCTGCACTTTCTAGAATTGCAAACCAAGTAAAGTAAAGAGGAAGTACTGTGGAAACAGATAAAATCGTATTAGACCTCAACCGCCGGTTCGCGGCACCGCTGCCGGAATTTTATGAGCGCCGGATCATCTTCTGGCACGATGAAGAAAAGGAGTATGCGGACAAGCTGGATGAGATCCGGCTTGAAAATGCTAAGCTGGTTGCACTGACCGGCAGTAATACCTTTGCGGTCAAAAAAATGCTGTCGGTGGATGACCTGACGAGCAACTATGTTGTCTACTGCCCCATTTCCTACGAGCGGCAGGAGGATGACTGGCTGTTGGATATTGAACTATACAGCGAAAGCTACCGGACAGATGCTGTTTCCAACTGGATGCAGGAACTGGATATCTTGGACAATCCCTCTATGCGCAAGCTGGTGAAGCACTACCGGAAGTTTTTTGGTGCACAGGCTCGTCGTGCCAAAATCATGGCACAGGATAAGATACCTGCCACTCCGGCACAGCTGCACATGGCCGTGATGGCGGCGCTCTGCGGTATGAAAAAAGCACAGCCCAATGAAATCTTGCTGAACATGCTTCGTGGTGGGTTGGATAAAACGCAGAATCCAATCTATCAGAGTTTTGTGGATTATAGTGCAGAAGAAGCTTTCTGGGCAATGGTTCGGCAGGGCTGTGGCTATGCAGAGGAAGAGACGGATCTTGGGCAGCTGGCAATTCATCTTCTGTTGACAGCTTCTACGCGCACACTGCGCCCGGAATTTCTGGCAGGGTTGGAAAAGTTCCTTTCCATTCCGCATCAGGCGTACTGCTACGAGCTGGTGTCGGAGTGGCTGCACAGTGATGATTTGCAGCAGCTTTATGACGTGGCCCGCTATGTGGAAGATGAAGCACATCTGCCGCAGAGGCTGGAAAAACTGACGGTTGATGATCTGGCGACAACGGAGTGTTTCCCGTGCATCAACGAGATCATCCTGAGCAAGCTGATGACGGAGATCAGTGACCATATTATTGATGTGGATGTGATCACAAAGACGGTGGAAAAACGTCGCACCTGTGTCTGGTACGAGTACTTCCGCAATTTCTACGAGGGTCTGTTGCAAGTGGCCAACATGCAGGAGTTCTTCAAAGAGCACTCCGCAGGGTTCCATACCCCGGACGCAAAGCAGGTCTGGAAAGAATATGCGGAGGACTATTACAGGATGGACACCTATTATCGACTGTTCCATCTGAGCTTCCAGAGAAGTCTGGAAACCTCCAATATCAAACTGGACGACCTGTTCAAGCATGTTGTAGATAAGGTAGAGGGGCTGTACTCCTACTGGTTTCTGGGAGGCCTCGGCAAAAACTGGTCGGATGTATGTGCTGATGAGATGGCAGAGCATGGCCGCGTATTGGAAATTCCGCAGCAGTCGGATTTCTACAATGAGCACATCCGTCCGGCAGACAGCCGCGTGTTCGTGATCATCTCGGATGCTATGCGCTACGAGGTGGCGGCATCACTGGCAGATGAACTACGCAGAGAAACGCAGAGCAATGTGAAACTCGGCAGTATGCAGAGCATCTTCCCGTCTATCACGAAATTTGGCATGGCAGCACTGCTCCCACATAAGGCGTTGACGGCTGAACTGAAAAATGAGGTACTGAATGTTCTGGCCGATGGGCAGTCTACCGCAAGCACGAACCGGGATAAGGTCCTGAAAGGTGTAAATCCGGCCAGCGTGGCGTTGCAGTATAAGAACATCATCGGGATGAAACGTGCAGAGCGTGCGGCACTGGTCAAGGGGATGGATGTAGTCTATATCTACCATGATACCATTGACGAAGCAAGCCATACATCGGATACCTCTGTGTTCCCGGCATGCGATAGGGCTATCAGTGAACTGAAGAATATGGTGCGCATTATCGTCAATGACTTCGGCGGGGCGAACATTCTGATTACGGCAGATCATGGCTTCCTGTACACTTACAGTCCGCTGACCGAGGATGACAAAGTGGATAAAACCAGCTTCCATGATATGGAAGTGGAATATGGCAGACGCTATGCAATCATGCAGAAGGAGGCGGATCCGCAGTATTTGCTTCCTGTAAAATTCCTGGACGGAAAAACGGAATACACTGGATTTGCTCCACGGGAAGGTATTCGCATCAAGATGAATGGTGGCGGGCTGAATTTTGTGCATGGCGGTATCAGCCTGCAGGAAATGACGGTTCCGGTGATCGAATATCACTATCTGCGCAACGGCTCTATGGAATATCGGCGCAATAAGCAGAAGTATGATACGCTCCCCGTAACAGTGAGTTTGCTTTCTTCCAGTCGGAAGATCAGCAATATGATCTTTTCACTGGATTTCTACCAGAAAGATGCGGTAAGTGCAAACCGTGAGGCTGCTACTTATCTGGTGTGGTTTACGGATGAATACGGAAAGCCTATCAGCGATACCCAGAAGATTATTGCGGACAAAACCAGTGAGAACGGCGCAGATCGTACGTTCCATTGCAACTTCAACCTCAAATCGATGAAGTTCAGCAATACAGCAACCTATTATCTGGTGATTGCGGATGAGCAGGGTCAGCAGATGCAGCAGCGGGAACAGTTCCAGATTGATATTGCATTTGCGATTGATGAGTTCGATTTTTTTAATTGATGGGAGCAGGAGAACTATAAATGGAGCCGAATGCGGAAAACAGCTGCCGCCGAGACGAAATCAAGGAAAAGTTACGGCAGAACTTTGACGGAAAGATCGTTCGCAAGGACCTGACCAAAAAGATCAAGGAAGGTGCGAACGTTCCGGTTTATGTGCTAGAGTTTTTATTAGGCCAGTACTGCAGTTCAGATGACGAAGCCATTATTGAGAAAGGCGTACAAAATGTAAAACGGATTCTGGCGGACAATTTTGTTCGTCCGGATGAGGCACAGAAAATTCTGTCACAGCTGCGAAAAAAGGGAAGCCATACTGTTATTGATATGATCACGGTCAATCTTGACATTAAGAAGAACTGCTTCTTTGCCAGTTTCTCTAATTTGGGATTGGACAAGGTGCCCATTGCGGATGAATATCCGGAAAAATATGATCGGCTGCTCTGCGGAGGCATCTGGTGCATTGTACAGCTGGATTATGAAGTAGAGGGTGACAATAATTTTGGCCTTGTTGATCTGGGCGGTGAACCGTTGCAGTCCAGCCAGAAAAAGCAGAAGAACCTTACTCCAATCAGTATCCGTAAACTAACACCGATCCAGATGCCGCATATCGATATCGACGAATTAAAGCGTGGCCGTAAAGCTTTTACAAAGGATGAGTGGCTGGATATCCTTCTGCGTTCTATCGGCATGGAACCGGACGAATTCACGGAAAGAGAAAAATGGCTCCTGCTCACACGAATGATTCCACTGGTGGAGAACAATTTCAACCTCTGTGAACTTGGTCCCCGCAGTACGGGAAAATCGCATCTTTATAAAGAAATCTCGCCCAACAGCATTTTGATTTCTGGTGGACAGACGACCGTTGCAAACCTGTTCTACAATATGGGGCGCAAATCGGTTGGCTTGGTTGGTCTTTGGGACTGTGTGGCTTTTGATGAGGTTGCCGGAATCAAGTTCAAGGATAAAGACGGCATCCAGATCATGAAGGACTATATGGCATCCGGGTCCTTTGCCCGTGGTAAAGAGGAAAAGGCAGCCTCGGCCTCGATGGTCTTTGTAGGAAATATCAACCAGAGCGTGGATGTGCTACTGAAAACCTCCAGCTTGTTTGACCCATTCCCGCCCGAAATGGGAACGGACACTGCATTTCTGGATCGTATCCATTGCTATTTGCCCGGCTGGGAGATCCCGAAATTTCGACCCGAACATTTTACGAATGACTATGGTTTCATCAGCGATTATCTGGCTGAGTTTATCCGGGAACTGCGGAAAGAACAGTATGGTGATGCGCTGGATCATTATTTCCGATTGGGCAAAAATTTGAATCAGCGTGATACCATTGCTGTACGGCGTATGGTGGATGGTTATCTGAAACTGATGTACCCAGATGGAGTGTTTGATAAATCTGAACTGGAAGAAGTTCTGCAGATTTCATTGGAGATGCGTCGCCGCGTAAAAGAACAGTTGAAAAAGCTGGGCGGGATGGAATTCTACGATGTGAATTTCTCCTATATCGACTTGGAAGACATGTCGGAGCATTATGTGTCGGTTCCTGAACAGGGCGGTGGCAAGTTGATTCCAGACGGTATGTGCAATCCAGGACAGGTCTACACAGTATCTCGCGGAAAAAGTGGCATGATTGGTGTATTCCGTTTGGAAAGTCAGATGTTGCCTGGTAGCGGAAAGTTTGAGCGCACAGGTCTTGGCAGTGACCGTGACTGCAAAGAGTCAACGAATACGGCGTTCAATTTCCTAAAAGCAAATGGAAAACGCATCAGCGGAGGCATCAGCACTGCATCTAAAGACTACATCATCAATTATCAGGATCTGCAAGGTATTGGCATGACAGGAAAATTAGCATTGCCTACGCTGATTGCGCTGTGCAGTATTGCGCTTGGACGGCCAACAGTCAGTACCCTTGCTGTTCTGGGTGAAATTAGTATCAGTGGTACAATTCTAAAGGTAGACGAGCTTGCAAACAGCTTGCAGGTATGTCTTGACAGCGGAGCGAAGAAAGTTCTGCTGCCGATTACAAGCGCTGCAGATCTTGGAACTGTACCTCCCGAATTAGTGGGAAGTTTTAATTTAATCTTTTATAGTAGCGCAGAGGATGCAGTGTTCAAAGCATTGGGTGTTGAATAAAGGGGAAAGTTTATATGGCACAATTTGGTGTTTATGGGATACTCGTCTAAAAGATTATACTGTAATATTTTTAAGATGGATTCCTTGCTAACATGGTCGACATGAAATACAAATTAATGTTTTGATGTAAAAATGAGGAGGTATCTATGGAAGATAGCGTCCCAAAGTATGATTTGTTTCAAAAAGCATATAAAAAATTGAAATCAACTGCGTATTATGACAAGACAAACCTCCATTTGAGAGATCGGATTGCGGAAGCGGAAAACACTCTCAATATAACGATAGAGGAACGCTTGAAGGATTTGCACCAAGCGTTTGTAGCGTCAGATAGCACGAAGTGGGAAAGGAAAAAAGAAGATATTTTGAAAAGCATTTCCTGTCGTCTGCTTCCGAAAAAGATTATGGATACAAAGGAAGAAAAGAATTGTTCGGACGGAACAAAAGGCGTTTTGATTAGTGGAGTGCCAGCAAAACAAGTCAAAGTTGATGAGATACAATATTTCATTGACATGAAGATTGAGGGAATGATTCTTGGCGTTCTATGGATTATGATGATAGGATGGCAGTTAGATAAATCCTATACCAATTGCTATGGAAATCGTATACGAAAGACGCTATATAATGAATTTTCTAAAGAACCGACCTTTTCCCCAGCGCTGTTTGAGCCGTATTTTCAGAATTATGAGAGTTGGCGAGATCAGGCATTAACTTTGGCACAGAAGTGTATGCAACAAGATGATGTTCTGATTTTTACGCTAGACTTTAAGCGCTACTACTACTCCGTGGATGTATCAGAGGAATTCATGAAGGAGATTCTTACTGGGGTAAAAGGAAAATCTGATTACAATGAAGAATATCTGAGTAGGATAAATGACTTTGTGTACTGTGTGATCAAAAGATATTCACAAATCTACAAAGAGCATAGCGGAGAAGAGTGGATTCGCCGTATATTACCAATTGGGTTTCTGCCATCGGGGGTTTTAGCAAACGAGTGTCTGAAAAAATTTGATACAGCAATTTTGGACGGATGGAATCCACTTTACTATGGACGGTATGTAGATGATATATTGCTTGTGGAAAAGGTGGAAGAGGGAAGCCGAATCGCTCAAAAAGCGCAGGATGGTAAACTGGAATTCTATGAGGCCTTTGAATATTATACGGTAAATAATTCACGCTGGACGGGTAAAGAAAACCGGAATGCGAGGGCTGTTTTCAAAAAAGAAGAAGACGAATGTGGAACTTACTGTATTTTGCCAGAGTTTACAAAACCATTGGGAAGCGCCACGAAAATCCAATTACAGGCAAGCAAAATTAAGTTGTTCTACTTTCAGCGTGGACAATCGGATGCATTGATCACTTGTTTTAAGAATAGCATTGAAAAAACAAATCGGAATTTCGCTGGATGCCGGAAGATGACGCTGTGTTTCAGGAGGACGATTATTCGGAGGTTTTTGAACTAAGCCACCATGGAGTGAATAAACTTCGTGAAGTGGACGATATAGCTGTTGATAAATACGCACTTTCGAAATATCTGGGGAAGTTACAAAGGATAAATGGACTGATTTCGGAGAAGACGAAAGGAGAAGAGTATAATTTTGTCCGTGACATCCATAAAATATTTACGCCAAAAACAATAATTGAAAATTATACACTCTGGGAACGAGTAATTGCGATCTTATTTGTAAAAAAATCCTATAAGGCACTACTTAGGTTTATTGCCCTTGTCATAGACACGCTTGATAAAACAAGTTATGCCATAGAAGGAGTGGATGGTGATACCGGATTTGTAACAAATGCATTGCGAGAGGCACTGCAAGAACATCTCATTTCCAGCATAGCTCGTCCGATGGCACTTCATGATGGGGAGACTTTTGAGGAATGGAAGTTAGAAGATGCGCAGAGCCTGCTCAGCGAACAGATGAAAGAACTTTTGACAAAAGCACAGAATCGTTCGAAAGGTTATTTTAAAGCTAAAATGCTGGATAAAAATCTGTGTGTTATCTGGCCAGAACTAGTGAGTTGTGGTGGTGAGAATCCGCAGAAAAAGGATCTGACCAATGAAGATAATGTAGTGGAGCTTCTGAAAAAAGAAACCTGCACAGAAACTTTTCAAGAAAAAATGAACAAGATTATAAATCAGAGATACATCTATTACCCCTACCTTATCAAACCGGCAGATCTGATGCTCGCAAGATTGATGTATGATCTTGTTCGTAAAAAAGATCTAGAAGATTTGAATAAAATCAAGGAAATTTTCAAACAATGCTGGCAGTTGAACTATAGCCCACTTCCATTTGAAGGTTGGACAAATAATAGATTTATAGAAGAAAATATAAAAACTGGTGAACTCAATAAGCAGCCCGTTTTTCAAATCGGAAAGCCGAGCTTTTCAAAGATTAGGGTAGCCGTTGCCAATATCCAAATGGACATTTCAAACTTTGACCAGGCTGTTATGCGTAAACCGAACAGAAGCTACCGAAGATATCAGCAGATAGCAGAACTGGTGAATACTGCTGTTCGGGAAAAAGCAGATATGTTGGTAATGCCGGAAGCGTGTACTCCAAAAGAATGGCTGCCAACGCTGGCTAGAACTTGCGAAAAAAATCATTTGGCAGTTGTAACAGGGGTAGAGCATATTATTGAGGATAACTGTGTTTATAATCTGACAGCAGTGATTCTTCCGTATGAAGAAAAGTGGACAGGTCAGTGGCACTCTGTGATTCTGTACCATTCAAAGAATCATTTTGCACCTGAAGAAAAAAGGATGATTGAAAGCTTACATCTAAGAGCTATGGAAGGAATAGAAAGTTCTGAAGCTAAATGTGATGCAAAGTATGAGTTGTATAGCTGGAACGGATTTTGGTTTACAGTGTACTGCTGCTTTGAGCTTACATCCATTCGAGATCGTTCGATTTTTCAATCCTATATTGATGCGTTGATCGCAGTCGAGTGGAATCAGGATGTGAACTATTATAGCAATATAATTGAATCACTAAGTAGAGATATTCACTGCTACTGCATCCAGACGAATACCTCCGAGTATGGAGACAGCCGAATCACAAAACCGTCTAAAACCGAAAATAAGGACATCCTGAGAATAAAAGGAGGAAGTAATGCAACAGCACATGTTGGAACTATTGATTTGGAACAGCTTCGGGAATTCCAAATGAAAGCATACAGTGGTCAAAAAGAAGATAAAACTTTCAAACCGACTCCGCCAGACTTTGACTATAAAGGAGCATATGAGCGTCGGAAAGGAACGATGTTTGAATGCTTTTGTGCGAAGAAAACAGCAGATTAAATTTGCTGTTTGTAGCAGATCTGTAGCAAATCGAGCCTATTTAACGAATCATCGCTTTAAAAATCAAAAAGTCATCATGCATCACACGCAGGGGGTCTGGGGTTCGGGTGTTTTTGCTCCCGGGCTGCTTGCGTTTGCGCAACAGCCCGGGAAACAGGCAAAGACGGGAAAACCGCGCAGATCACGTCCAATAAACAAAGAAATGGCTGCTGCACCGGGAAGAAACCCTGTGCAGCAGCCATTTTTATTATGGTATAAGATCAGTCCTTCTTCTCGGCGGTGCGGGCAAAGAAGTTGGCGAGGACGGCGCCGGAAATGTTATGCCACACCGAGAACACAGCGCCGGGGATGGTTGCCAGCGGATACTGTGCAAAGTGGGCAGCGGCCAGAGAGGTGGCCAGACCGGAGTTCTGCATACCGACCTCGATGGAGATCGCGCGGCACTTGGTGGAATCCAGCTTCAGCAGCTTGCCCACACCGAAGCCGGTGAGGTAGCCCAGCAGGTTGTGCAGGATGACTACGGCAAGGATCAGCAGGCCGCTGGTCATGATCTTGGCGGAGTTTGCAGAAACAACGGCGCAGATGATGAGCACGATGGCGGTGGTGGAGACCAGCGGCAGCACGCGGACGGCGTTCTGAGTGAAGGCGTGGAAGAAGTGGTTGACCACAAAGCCCAGTGCGATGGGCACCAGCACTACTTTGACGATGGACAGGAACATATTTACAGGGTTCACATCCACGCGCTGGCCGGCATACAGCAGGGTGAGCAGGGGAGTCAGGATGGGTGCCAGCACGGTGGAAACGGCAGTCATACCAACGGACAGTGCAACGTCGCCCTTGGACAGATAGGTCATCACGTTAGAGGAGGTGCCGCCGGGGCAGGTACCCACAAGGATGACGCCGATAGCCAGCTCGGTGGGCAGGTGGAACAGCTGCGTCAGCGCCCATGCAAGGAAGGGCATCAGGGTGAACTGCGCAATGCAGCCGATGATCACATCCTTCGGGCGGCTGAACACCACCTTGAAGTCCTCCGGCTTCAGGGTGAGACCCATGCCGAACATGACGATGCCCAGCAGGGTGTTGACCCATGCGGTCTTTACTACACTGAAGGTGCCGGGGAACAGCAGAGACAGTGCCGCCACCACAATGACGATGGCGGCCATGTACTTGCCCACAAAGTCGCTTACTTTTTCCAATGTTTTCATGATAAACTCTCCTTTTTCCTGAACACTTATTTTTGCGGATGCAAAGGCAATGAAACATCCGGAAAATGGCTTTCCCGCAAACAAAAACGCCTTTGCCCCTTACGGTTCGTAAGAGACAAAGGCGTATAAACTCCTCTGCGGTACCACTCTTATTGCCGGTGCAAAGCCCGGCCCCTCAGTGCGCATCCAACAATGCGCGGCCCGTGATAACGGGGGCCTGCCGTTCCCGCTTACTGGGGCGCATACACCGCCCATTCAGCCGGAAAGCTCGGAGAGGATCTTCCCACGGACGCCCTGCACTGCCTTGCACCAAACCGGCAGCTCTCTGCAGCATTCCTTCCGGGTACTCTTTCTCGTCATAGCCGAATATTTCACTGCCACGGAGTATACTCCCCCGGGGGGCTGAAGTCAAGGGATATGACCCGTCTGTTTTTTCATCTGGTTCATATCATGAATGAAAGCAGCTCATGTGATGACTGCCTCGGCCAGCTTCGCCGGGCGTGGATCCTTTATGAAAAAGGTGAAGTGACCGCTGGCCACTTCACATTTTTGTGTCTCGTGTATTTTTACTGTTACAGGATGCGCACCCGGATGACGGCGGGGATGCTGCTCAGCTTCTCGCTCAGGCGGGCATCCACGGCACCGGTGGCGTCCAGCATGGTGTAGGCCATGTTCTTTTTGCTCTTGTTCACCATGTTTTCGATGTTCAGACCCGCTTCGGTAGTCAGGGCAGTGATCTGGCTGATCATGCCCGGCTCGTTCTTGTGGATGATGCAGATGCGCTTGCCGCCGGCGCGGGGCTGGTGCACCTCCGGCAGGTTGACCGAGTGGGTAATGTTGCCGTTGCGCAGGTAATCGCTCAGCTCCTGCGCCGCCATGACGGCGCAGTTGTCCTCGGCTTCCGGGGTGGAAGCGCCAAGGTGCGGAGTGCACACGATGCCGGGACGGCCCAGAATGTCTTCGGAGGGGAAGTCGGTCATGTAGCCGGACACCTTGCCGCTGTCCATGGCCTCCAGCAGGGCGGCGGTGTTCACCAGCTCGCCGCGGGCGTAGTTCAAAATCTTGACGCCATCCTTGCACAAAGCAAGGGTCTGGGCGTTGATGGTGTCCCTAGTGGTGGGCAGGTAGGGCACATGGATGGTGATGTAGTCGCACAGGGGCAGCATATCGTTCAGGTTTACGCAGTGGTGCACCTGACTGCTCAGGTTCCATGCAGCTTCAATGGAGATGTAGGGGTCGTAGCCGTAGACCTCCATGCCCAGCTCGATGGCGCAGTTTGCCACCCGGGAGCCGATGGCACCCAGACCGATGACGCCAAGGGTCTTGCCCTTGATCTCGTTACCCACGAACTGCTTTTTGCCCTTTTCCACGCTCTTGGCCATGGCGGGGTCACCGGCCAGACCCTGACACCACTGGGCGGCGGCGGCCACGTTGCGGCTGCCTGCAATGAGCATGCCGATGACCAGCTCCGCCACGGCATTGGCGTTGGCACCCGGGGTGTTGAACACCACGATGCCCTGCTCGCTGCAGCGCTCCAGCGGGATGTTGTTCACACCCGCACCGGCGCGGGCGATAGCCAGCAGGTTATCGTTGAAGGTGGTGTTCAAAAGGTCGGCGCTGCGCACCAGAATACCGTCCGGGGCATCGGCATCCACCGTGACATCGAACTGGTTCTTGGGCAGCTTTGCCAGCCCCACCGGGCTGATGGCGTTGAGCGTTTTGATGGTGTACATATCTGAAACCCCTCTTTATGCATTCTCTTTGCGGAACTTCTCCATGAAGTCCACCAGTTTGTCCACGCCCTCGGCAGGCATGGCGTTATAGATGGAAGCGCGCATACCGCCTACCAGACGGTGACCCTTCAGGTTCACAAAGCCCGCCTCGGCGGCTTCGGCGCAGAACTTTTTGTCCATGTCCGGGTTGGGGCTGGTGAAGGTGACGTTCATGGTGCTGCGGTAGCGGTGCTCCACAGGGTTCGTGAAGAACTCCTGCCCGTCCAGATAATCGTACAGCACCTTGGCCTTGGCTTCGTTGATCTTTTGCATATTGGCCAGACCGCCGATGTCGTTTTCCAAATACTTCAGCACCAGACCGGTCATGTAGATGCACCAGCACGGCGGGGTGTTGTACATGCTGTCCTTCGCCAGCAGGGTGGTGTAGTTCATCATGGTGGGAACGTTGTCTGCGGCGTGACCCAGCAGGTCATCCCGGATGATGGCAATAGCCATACCGGCGGGGGCTACGTTCTTCTGCACGCCAAAGTAGATGCAGCCGTACTTGCTGACGTCCACGGGCTTGGAAAGGATCATGGAGCTCATATCTGCCACCAGCGGCATGCCCTCCACCTGCGGCAGCTCCACATACTGGGTGCCGAAGATGGTGTTGTTCTGGCAGATGTGGATGTAGCTGGCGTCCTTGTCGTAGTCGATGGCGTTTACATCCGGGATATAAGTGAAGTTTTTATCCTTGCTGGACGCTACGATCTTGGCTTCACCAAACTTGGCGGCCTCCTTGGCAGCCAGACCCGAGAAGTTGCCGGACACGATGTAGTCTGCCTTGCCGGTGGTCATAAAGTTCAGCGGCACCATGGCGAACTGCTGGGTAGCACCGCCCTGAAAGAAGCCCACCTTGTAGTTGTCGGGAATGTTCATCACCCGGCGCAGGGAAGCCTCGGTGTCCTTGATGATGGCATCGAACCACTTGCTGCGGTGGCTCATCTCCATCACGCTCTGACCGCTGTCGCCGTATTCCAGCAGCTCGGCCTGCGCCTGCCGCAGCACCTTTTCGGGCAGCATGCTGGGGCCTGCGCTGAAGTTATATACTCGTGCCATAATGAACCTCTTCTTTTCCTGTGATACACCTATTACGCAGCACCGCCGTTTTTGCGGTGCGTTTGTTGCTTTCCGTAGCCGTAGTATACCGGTTTTCCCATGCTGAAAACAAGAGCATCTTTGCACAAAGATATGGCCCCTGCACCCCGCCTGAGGGCACAAAGCATACAAATGTGCGCCATGCGGAGACAAAATATAAGACAAATGTAAAAGACATGTGCTATCCCTTGGTTTCATGCGGATTTTCCACTCTTGCGCCTTTGGCAGAAATGCGGTATACTGGAAATACTAAGACAAATGTAAAAGAAAAACGAAGCCCAAACTGTGAAAGTGCGTTTGGAGCGGCCCGCAGAGCTTGTCGGGGCAAAGCCCCTCCATCTGCTAACGCAGACCGCTCTGCCGCTTAAAAGCCCCACTGGGGCTTTCATTGCTACGCTGCGCTCCGCAAACGCGGTCACTCCAAACGCGAAATAAAATAGTCATTCCGCTGAAAATGGTCAGAGCGAAGCGGAGACCATTCTAAATCGCCCCACCGCAAAAAACGGTGACTAAGGGGAATTGAATCATTCAAGGAGGTACAACAGATGTACGGCTTACCAGATACCCTGCGGCCGCTTTCGGCGGCGGAAGAACAGGTGATGCTTGCGGTGTGGGCGTGCCCGGGCGCGGCGGCGCGGCGGGACATCAGCCAGAAGCTCAAGGCCACCGGCTGGGCAGCAGCCACGGTGCTGAATTTTCTCTACCGGTTGGAGGAAAAAGGCTGGGTCAGGTCGGCAAAACAGGGCAACTGCAACGTGTATGTGCCGCTGGTCACCCGGCGGGCTTACGGCGTGTACTGTATGCGGCAGCGGCTGGATACCCTGTTTGACGGCGACCTTGCCGCCGCCGTCCATGCGCTGGTAAGCGAGAGCGGCTGCTCCCAGAGCGCCTTGGAGCAGGCCATCCGGGTGCTGGAAGAGAAGCATCAGGAGACCGAGGAGTACGATTTGTACGACCCCTACGGCTGAATTGTTTCATATTTTTTTACAAAATGTTGGTTGACAACGAAATATCCGTTCTGTAATATAAAAGCTATTAAAAAATGAGAAACTGATATGGACGAACAGGAAAGGAGCAGCCAGACACATGGATCATTTGCAGAATGTATTAAGCTACTTCGACCAGCAGCAGCCCCTTTGCGCAGAGCACGACCGCATCCCCAAGGACCTCTATCGGGAGTTCGGGGTCAAGGCCGGTTTGCGCGACGAGACCGGCAAGGGCGTGCTGGCAGGTCTGACCAACATCTCGGACATCCGGGCGTTCCAGTATGTGGACGGGGTCAAGCACCCGGCAGACGGTCAGCTGCTGTACCGCGGCTATGACGTAAAAGACCTCATCAACGGCAGCCGCGGCAGCCGCTTTGCCTTTGAGGAGGCGGGATATCTGCTGCTGTTTGGTCAGCTGCCCACCCCGGAGCAGCTGGAGCAGTTCTGTGCGGTGCTGGGCGAGTGCCGCACCATGCCCACCAACTTTACCCGCGATGTCATTATGAAGGCACCCAGCCACGATATCATGAACAGCATGGCGCGCAGCGTGCTGACGCTGGCCTCCTACGACCCCAAGGCGGCAGATTTAGATACCGCCAACGTGCTGCGCCAGAGCATCCAGCTGGCGGGCATTTTCCCCATGCTGGCGGTGTACAGCTACCACGCCTATAACCACTACGAAAAAGACGCCAGCATGTATATCCACCGCCCGGACCCCAGCCTTTCCACCGCAGAAAACTTTTTGCGGATGCTGCGCCCGGATATGCAGTACACCCCGCTGGAAGCCCGCGTGCTGGACGTGGCGCTGCTGCTGCACGCCGAGCACGGCGGCGGCAACAACTCCACCTTTACCACCCGCGTGGTCACCTCCTCCGGCACCGACACCTACTCGGCCATGGCGGCGGCGCTGTGCTCCCTCAAGGGCCCGCGCCACGGCGGTGCAAACCTGATGGTCATGCACATGATGCAGAACATCCGGGACAACCTCCACGACCTTGAGGACGATGAGGAGCTGGAAGCCTACCTGAAAAAATTGCTCCATGGCGAGGCCTTCGACCGCAAGGGGCTCATCTACGGCATGGGGCACGCCGTCTACTCCCTGAGCGACCCGCGCGAGGTGGTGTTCAAGGGCTATGTGGAGCAGCTTGCCCACGAAAAGGGCCGGGACAAGGATCTTTCCCTCTATACCCGCATCGAGCGCATGGCACCCCAGCTGATCGCGCAGGAGCGCAAGATCTTTAAGGGCGTCAGCCCCAACGTGGACTTTTACAGCGGCTTTGTGTACGAGATGCTGGGCATCCCCATGGAGCTGTACACCCCGCTGTTTGCCGTGGCGCGCGTCATGGGCTGGAGCGCCCACCGCATCGAGGAACTGCTCAGCGCCAACAAGATCATCCGCCCGGCCTACAAGAGCCTTGGCGGCACCCACGATTATATCCCGCGCAGCCAGCGGGCATAAAGGGAGGGCATCAGCATGGAAGAATTGCAGCAGCATCAGGGGGAATGGTTCTTCCTCCACGAGCTCAACGTGGATAAGGTGTTCAGCACCATCCAGCGGGCAGATTATCTCATCCTGTATTATATCAAGGTAGCGCAGGAGGAACACCCCGGCGAAAAACTCTATCTTGCCGACCTTGCCGCCGCCATGGGGCTGCGGGTGACCGAGCTTTCCAAGGGCATCGAGAAGCTGCAGGACAGCGGCTTTGTAACATGGAAAACCGACCGCGAGGCCGGGCGCACCTATGTGGAGCTTTCCAGCAAGGCGGTGGAGTTGATGGCGGAGGAGCAGGCGCTTTTGCAGCGCTGCTACCGCCGGATGCGTGCCGAACTTGGGGACGCCGAGCTGCGCCGCGCCGCTGCCACCATGCAGCGCGCCACCGCTATCCTGAAGGAAGAGCGGGAGAAGGAGTTCCCGGCAGCGCAGTAACGATTATGAAAGAAAGATACCGGACAGCTTTGTAGGCCGCCCGGTATCTTTCTTTTTATAAAAATATTTTTATTTGATGCAGCTTGCGCAGGGGGTATAGCCTGCGGCAATGGCTTCATCGTAGCTGGAAAAGAGGACCTGGTTCTTTTCCGCAGGCAGGTTGGCGCAGGTGGGCAGGTGGAACTTTTTGCTGTTCACGTTGCCGATGTAAGCCTGCTGCGCGGTGCTGGAGGACGACGGGTCGGTGGGGTTCAGTTGGCTGTCCGGCACAAAGCGCTCGGTGCCCACAGTGAAGTTCTGGCCGTCGCTGCCAATGGTGATGGTGCCCTGCAGGTCGGTGCGGTAGACGTCCACCTTTGCGTCCCGCAGGATGCTCAGGGTCTCCTCGTGGGGATGGCCGTACTTGTTGCCCGTGCCACAGGAGATGACGCCCATTTCCGGCAGAACAGCGTTCAGAAACAGGTAGCCGGTGCTGGTGCTGGAGCCGTGGTGCCCTACTTGCAGTACATCGGCTTTCAGGTTGGCACCGCTGTTCACAAGGTCGGTCTCGGCGGTCTTTTCCATGTCACCGGTCAGCAGAAAGCTGGTGCTGCCGTAGTCGATGCGCAGCACCAGCGAGGTGTTGTTGGTCTCGCTGTACCCGGTTACCGGGCCTAGCAGGGTAACAGTGGCGCTGCCCAGCGGCCAGACCGTGCCCACGGAAGGCACTTCCAGCTGTAAGCCCTGCTGCTGGGTGTATTTGACAAAATCATTGAAGCATTTGGTGCTGCTCTCGGTCACCGGGCTGTAAGCGTGCCCCGCCGGGAACTTTGCCATTACGGCGGCAAGCCCGCCCACATGGTCCTCGTGAGCATGGGAGCAGAACACATATTGCAGCTGCTCCACCCCCTGCTTTTGCAGGTAGGAGACCACCAGACTGCCGTCGTCCACGTTGCCGCCATCGTAGAGCATGAACTGTCCGTCACACTCCACCAGTACGCTCAGCGCCTGCCCTACATCAATAAAGTGCATTTCAAAGGGCTGGCTTGACCCGGTGGAGGGCTTGACGGTGTGTCCGCCGCTGTCGGGCAGGCTGTCACAGGCGGTAAGCCCCAGCACCAGCACAGCGGCCAGCGCCAGCGCAGCCAGCCGCAGGAACAGGCGGCGGGGGAACAGAGTTACTTTTTCTTCTTTCCGGTTTTCCACGTTGCGTTCTCTTTCTGTTGATTATTCTTGGGTTTATGGCCGGGCGCAGAGTTGGGCGCAAAGCGCGCGCCCGGGCTGGGCTGACGGCCTGCCGGGGCGGTAGTGCGGGCATTTTTGCCGGTACCGCGTCCCTTCTGGTTGGGATGTACGGTATAAGTGCCGTCGTTGTGGATGGTCACCTCGGCGCTCTCTGCCCGGCGGGCGGTGCGCTGCACGGCGCGGCGGCCGACGGCGGGCACCAGCAGGGGGATCAGGTCCTCCCGGTGGGTCAGCTGCAAGGCTTTGACCACCTTTTCCGCGTTGCGGGGCTCGTAGTATTGCAGCAGCGCACGCTGCAATGCCTTGCCCTCGGGGGTCTTTTCCACAAATACCGGCTTGAGGGTGTAGGGGTCAAGGCCGGTATAGAACATACAGGTGCTCACGGTGCCGGGGGTGGGGTAGAAGTCCTGCACCTGCTCCGGGCGCATGTGGTTCTTATAAAGGTACTCGGCCAGATAGACCGCGTCCTTCAGGGTGCTGCCCGGGTGGCTGGACATGAGGTAGGGCACCAGATACTGCTTTTTGCCCGCCTTCTTGCTCAGCTCGTAGAATTTATCCTTGAACTTGTTGAAGGTCTCGATGGGCGGCTTGCCCATGTAGGCAAGGGTGTTGGGGGCGCAGTGCTCCGGGGCGACCTTCAACTGGCCGGACACATGGTACTCCACCAGCTCTTTAAAGAAGGTATCGTCCGGGTCCGCCATCAGGTAGTCGAACCGGATGCCGCTGCGGATGAACACCTTTTTCACGCCCGGCAGCTCCCGCACCCGGCGCAGAATTTTAAGGTAGTCGCTGTGATCCACGATCATGTGGGAGCAGGTGGTGGGGGCAAGGCAGTGCTTGCCGCCGGTGCACATGCCGCGCAGCATCTGCTCGCGGCAGGAGGGAAAGCGGAAGTTTGCGGTAGGACCGCCCACATCGTGGATATAGCCCTTAAAATCCGGCTCGTGGGTCATGCGTTCGGCTTCCTCCACGATGCTGTCGGCGCTGCGGCTGGTGACCCGCCGCCCCTGATGCAGCTGGATGGCGCAGAAGTTGCAGCCGCCGAAGCAGCCGCGGTTCTGGATGATGGAGAACTGCACCTCCCGGATGGCGGGCACGCCGCCCATGGCCTCGTAGATGGGGTGATACCGGTGGGTGTAGGGCAGGGCGTACACCTTGTCCAGCTCCCAGCGCACCAGCGGCTTTGCCGGGATGTTCTGCACCAGATACTTTTCGCTCTGCTTCTGCACGATGATCTGGCCGCTGACCACGTCCTGATTGTCCATCTGGATGCGGCAGGCCTTGGCGTAGGCGGTCTTATCGCTGGCCACCTTTTTAAAACCGGCGCACTCCACATACCGCTGGGGCAGGTGGTCGAAATCGGTCAGGTAGCAGGTGCCGTTCACGTCCGTGATGGTCTCCACCGGCTCCCCGGCGGCCAGACGGCGGGCAATCTCCACGGTCTGGTGCTCGCCCATGCCAAAGCTGATGAGATCCGCGCCGGAGTCCTCGGCGATGCTGGGCAGCACGGTGTCCAGCCAGTAATCGTAGTGGGCAAACCGGCGCAGGCTGGCTTCCAGACCGCCTAAGATCACCGGCAGGTCGGGGTAAGCCTGCTTGGCAAGCTTGGTGTACACGGTGGCGCTGCGGTCCGGGCGGGCACCGGCCTTGCCGCCGGGGGAGTATTCGTCCTCGGCGCGGGGAATTTTTGCCACGGAATAGTGGCTGACCATGCTGTCCACGTTGCCGCCGCCGATGAAAAAGCCGTACTTCGGCTTGCCGAACCGCTTGAAGTCCTCGCAGTCGGTGTAGCGGGGCTGGGCCAGCACGCCCACCTTGTAGCCCTCGGCTTCCAGCAGGCGGCTGATGATGGCGGTGCCAAAGCTGGGGTGGTCCACATAGGCGTCACCGCCCACCACCACAAAGTCCAGCTGCTCCCAGCCCCGGGCTTCCATGTCTGCCCGGCTGATGGGAAGAAATTCGGTGTAGATCTGGGGAGTAGAATGTTCCATAGTGCTCCTTTATTATTCCTCCGGCTGGTTCATCTGCATTTCCAGCCACTGCTGGCGGCTGATGAGCACGGCGCGGGGCTTTGCGCCCTCGTAGGGGCCGATGATGCTCTTTTGCTCCATCTCGTCCATGATGCGGGCGGCGCGGGCGTAGCCCAGCTTGCAGCGGCGCTGCAGCAGGCTGGTGGAGGCCTGACCGGCGTCGATGACCACATCCACGGCCTGCTTGAACATGGGGTCGGAGCCTGCGTCCTCCTCGGCGTCGGCACCGCCGCCGCCCTTTTTGCCGTCCTGAATGGCGTGCTTTTCCATGGCCTCGATCATGGCCTCGTCGTACTGCACGGTGGCGCTGGACTTGATAAAGTCCAGCACACGGCTGATCTCTTCATCCCGCACGAAGGTGCCCTGAATACGGGTGGGCTTGGGTGCGCCCACGGGCATAAAGAGCATATCGCCCTGACCCAGCAGCTTTTCTGCACCGGCACCGTCCAGAATGGTGCGGCTGTCCACCTGACTGGACACCGCAAAGGCGATGCGGCTGGGGATGTTGGCCTTGATCAGGCCGGTGATCACGTCCACGCTGGGGCGCTGGGTGGCAACGATTAGGTGCATACCGGCGGCACGGGCCTTCTGGGCGATGCGGCAGATGGAATCCTCTACGTCCTTGCCCACCACCATCATCAGGTCGGCCAACTCGTCGATGATAATGGCGATGTAGGGCATCTTTTCCAGCTCCGGCTGCTCGGCAGCCAGCTTGTTGAAGGACTTGATATCGCGCACATTGTTCTCCGCAAACAGGCGGTAGCGGCGCTCCATCTCCTGCACCGCGCTGCCCAGTGCACCGGCGGCCTTGCGGGGCTCGGTGACAACGGGCATCAGCAGGTGGGGGATGCCGTTATACTCGGCCAGCTCCACCACCTTGGGGTCGATGAGCAGCAGCTTCACGTCCTCCGGGCTGGAGCGGAACAGCAGGCTCATGATGATGCTGTTCACGCACACGGATTTACCGCTGCCGGTGCTGCCCGCGATGAGCAGGTGGGGCATCTTGCACAGGTCGGTCACCTGCGCTACACCGGCAATGTCCTTGCCAAGGGCGATGCCCAGCGGCGAGGTCATGCGCAGAAAGCTCTGGCTCTCAAAGATGCTGCGGATGGAAACGGCGGTCTTTTTGTGGTTGGGCACCTCGATGCCCACGGCGGGCTTGCCGGGGATGGGGGCTTCCATACGCACGTCCGCCACCGCGAGGTTCAGGGCGATATCGTCCGCCAGCGAGGTGATGCGGCTGATCTTTACGCCTGCCATGGGCTGCAGCTCGTACCGGGTGACAGAGGGTCCGCGGGAGATATCCAGCACCCGGGTGCGCACGCCGAAGCTTTCCAGCGTGTCCACCAGCTTCTGGGCGTTGGCCTTCAGCTCCTCCTGTGCGCCGGGGTCGCTCTCCTCCTGCGTTTTTTCAAACAGCTCGATGGGCGGGTACTGGTACTCGTAGCGGTCCACCGTCTTGGCCTCCTCGGCTGGGGCAGTGGCGGCCGCCTGCTCGGAGACGGCGGGCTTTTCCATGGCCGCAGCCACCAGCGAGTTGATGTCTTTTTCCTCCACCGGCTCGGCGGTGATGCTGATCCAGCCGTCCTCGTCCGGCGCAGAGCGGAACGCCACGGCGTTCTCGGCACTCACCCGGGGCACGGCGGGCTGGATGGGCGCAGCTTCCGACGGCTGCGGCATCTGCGGCTGCACCACCGGCGCTGCCGGCTGGACGATGGGAGTATCAAAAGCGGGGGCAGGGGAAGACTCTTCCGGCTGGGGGGCATCTTTGGCAAAGAAATCTGCCGCAGCGGCGACTACCGGGTCTGCCACGATGGGCGGCGGCGTGGGCTTGGGCGCAGGGCGCAGCGGGTCCTGTCCGAAGGTGCCGCCCGGCCCGACGATCAGCGGCTCAATGGGTTCGCTGCCGCCCTCGGAGAGGGCGGTGTGGTCGGGGCCAAGGTCTACATCAAAGGCGGCGCGGGGACGCGCAACGCTGACCCGCACCGGGGTGATGGGCGGCGCGGCAGGCTCCGGCTGGGCAGGGGCGGCGGGCGCAGCCTCAGTTTCGGCAGCGTCTGCCTCCATCTCCTGCGTTACCTTGTGTCCCCAGCGCAGCACACCGGACATCCAGTCCGGCACCCCCAGATGCAGCCCGGCAGGCTCGTCCTCCTCGTCCAGCGGCTCGTCCTCGGTTTCGTCGTATTCCTCGTCGATCTCCCGCTCTGCCTGCCGGATGGCGGCGCGCTCGGCGCGGCGGGCAGAGCGCTGCTCTGCAAAGGCAGCGCCGCGGGCGTGGATACCGCCGGTGACGGCACACAGCCAGACCCAGACCTCGGCGGGGGTAATATCAAAAATGTACAGGCTGCCGCACAGCAAGAGCACGACCATGATGAGATTTGCTGCCGGGCGTCCGCACAGCAAAAGCAGCACGCCGCCCAGCACAAAGCCTATTGCGCCGCCGGAGAGCCATGCGTTGACGCCGTTGGCGTAGCAGGCGGAAAGCATTTGCAGCGCCGACAGCCCCTGCGGCTGGATATCGGAAAACACGATGACTGTGCCGCAGACAAAGATAAGCCCCAGCACCAGCTTGAGGATGCGGGACAGCAGCTCCTCGCCCCGGGTGTACAAAACGGCCAGACAGCACACGGCTGCACCCAGCACAAAGCTGCCGCAGCCGAACAGCCCGAACAGCACATCATGGAGCACCCGCCATACGGAATCGCCCCGCACAAAGGCCAGCACGATCAGCAGCAGGCCGCCGAACAGGGTGCCAAGCCCTGCCGGGAGCCGCTGCTCTGCCTTTTTACGGCGGGCAGCAGTACGCCGTTTCGTTGATTTTCGTTTTTTTGTTGCCATTCTACTCTGTTCCCCAACTTCCCATAGACACAATAATTGATTCTACTATTGTACCACGCAAGGGCAAAAATGGCAAACCATAATGTTGTTTTTGTTGGAGGAAAATGGAACGAGCCCAGCCCCTCTCGTGAAAAGGCAGTTCCGAAACGCCCGCAGGCGTTTCGGAACTGCAAATAAAAAAATAATTCCGCTGCTTCTGCGCAAAGCGAACGCGGAGCGCAGTTCAAATCGTCCGGCGGGGGAGACGCAAGGCCTTACCCCCGTTCGATTTCCTTATACAGCCACGCCAGCGCATCCGAAAGACCGCCCAGCTCGTCGATGAGCTTTTCCTTTACGGCACGGCGTCCGTCCAGCACCGTGCCCATGTCCATGACCAGTTCCCCGGTGTGGAGCATCAGCTGGGTGTAGCGCTTTTCCGGCATACCGCTGTGGGCGGCTACAAAGCCGGTGATGCGCTGCTGCATCTGCTCAAAGCAGTGCATGGTCTGCGGGACGCCTAAGATCAGCCCGGAGTGCCGCACCGGGTGCACCGTCATGGTAGCGGTGGGCACGATAAAGCTGTGCCGCGCGCTGACCGCCAGCGGGATGCCGATGGAGTGCCCGCCGCCCAGCACCAGCGTGGCGCTGGGCTTGGAGATGCTGGCGATCAGCTCTGCCAGCGCAAGGCCGGCCTCCACATCGCCGCCCACCGTGTTCAGCAGCACCAGCAGCCCCTCGATGCGGGGGTCCTCCTGCACCGCCACCAGCTGGGGGATGACGTGCTCGTACTTGGTGGTCTTTTGCCCTTGCGGCGCTTCAGTGTGCCCTTCGATCTGGCCGATGACGGTCAGGCAGTGGATGACATGACCGCCCCGGCTCAGGGTGACCGTGCCCAGATCCTCGATATCCTCTTTTTCCATCCGGTGCTGCTCTGCGGGGGTGTCTTTTGCCGTATCCATGCGCGTTCTCCTTCCGTAGCAGGGTCTTTGTGGGGTCAGTATCCCCCGGCTGCCGGGGAAGTATGCAGGAGCGCGAATACAAAAAACTTTGTGAATTTTTTGTTTTTTTACAAATAGGTATTTGACATTCGCCTTTCATGCTGTATACTTTAAATAATATAACAGGATAAAACGGAACATCTCTCTGCGCGCAAAGAAGCCCCTTGCATGGCGGCAGAAGCTGCAGCGCGTTGGGCAGAAAGGAGAATTTTGCTATGAACACCCCCCAGAAAGCATCGATCCCTGTGATCAAGCGTCTCCCCAAATATTACCGGTATCTGCGCTCCCTGCAGGCCGATGGCATTACCAGCATCTCCTCCCGGGAACTGGCCTCTCAGATGGGCACCACCGCCTCACAGGTGCGGCAGGACTTTAACTGCATCGGTGACGTGAACGGACGGCAGGGCATCGGCTACTCGGTGGAGAACCTGCTTTCCATTCTGGAAAGTCTGCTGTTCGGCAACGGTGACCGTCTGCCCACCATTCTGATCGGCTGCGGCCGTCTGGGCAAGGCGGTGAGCCGCTTTATTACCACCGATACCAACGGTTACAAGCTGATCGCGGCCTTTGACGTGGCCGAGAACGAGGTGGGCAAGGAGATCAGCGGTATCCGCATCCGGCACATTGACGAGCTGGAGGCTTTTTGTGAGGAAAACAAGCCCAAGGTGGCTGTGCTCTGTGTGCCCCGCGATGGTGCACAGCAGGTCAGCGGACGGCTGGTGGATCTGGGCATCGAGGGTTTCTGGAACTTCTCCCACTATGACCTGTCGGTGTCGTACCCCAATGTGGTGGTGGAAAACGTCCATCTGGGCGACAGCCTGATGAGCTTGGGCTACCGTCTGCGCAATCAGGAGTGACGGCATGGCAAAATTGTATTTCCGCTACGGTGCCATGAACAGCGGCAAGAGCACGGCGCTGATGCAGGTGGCACACAACTACGAAGAGCAGGGCATGAAGGTGCTCATTTTGAAGCCGCAGGTGGATACTAAGGGCGGCGGAGAACTGGTGAGCCGTCTGGGCGTGCGCCGCAAAGCAGACCTGCTGATCCCGCCGGAGCTGGACGTGTTCGAAGCTGTGCAGGCGGCAAACACTGCTTCCGGGCCGCTGGCCTGTGTGCTGTGCGACGAGAGCCAGTTCTTTACCCCGGAGCAGGCCGAGCAGCTGTTTATGATCACGGTAGATCTGAACATCCCGGTGATCTGCTACGGTCTGCGGGCAGATTTTTCCCTCAAGGGCTTCCCGGGCTCTACCCGTCTGCTGGAGCTGGCGCACACCATCGAGGAGATGAAAACCATCTGCACCTGCGGGCGCAAGGCCATCTGCAACTGCCGCAAGGTGAACGGACGGTTCGTCTTTGAGGGCGAGCAGGTGGCCATCGACCTTGAAAACGATGTGCAGTATGTCAGCATGTGCCCCCAGTGTTACTTCAAGGCACGGCGGGCGTTTTACGCTGCAAGGAAAGACTGAGAGCGTTCTATATATGGATATAAGCCGCTGTACCGCGCCGGGTGCAGCGGCTTTTTTGCGTGGATTGAACCCTCTCAGGCACGGCTTACGCCGTGCCAGCTGGGGAGCTTTTCGGCTTCTGCCGGTAGGTAGAGCAAAACCTCCCCCTTTCGGGGAAGGCGGCATCGCGCAGCGATGACGGAGAGGGTTGACTTCCGGGCAAGCAGCTCTCCGCTTCAGTCGGAAACTGTACCGCCACCGCTGAAGCCTTCACCCGCCGGGGGAAGGTGGCGCCTAGCGCCGGATGAGGGGCAACACCCGTTAGCCCCAATACCCCCTCAGTCTCGCTACACTCGCCAGAGTCTCCAACAGGCTGTATACAGACTGATATATCAATTTGTTGCATTTTGTGAGAGAAACTGATATATCAACCGGGCGAAATTCGCACGTTTTTTGCGCTATTGATATATCAGTTCAGACCAGGCAGTTACTTGCCGGAGGGGAGAGGGCGTGGGAGAAGAAGGAAGCAGAGGAGAACGGCAGCGCATAAAATTTTACAGGCGAAACGGTAATTGTAACAGGAATTATTGAAATTTTTGTTGTTCTGCCCTTGTTGCATCCCAGATTTTTATGCAAGTCATTGAAGTATACAAGTTGCACAGTTTTTCAGCGCAAGTTTATTCATTTCGGCAAGGACGTCGAATCTCTTTCAAAAACAAGAGCAATATTTGTACGTTTTCATCATGTATCACTGTAAATTGCATCTTTCTTTTTTCGGTGGCTTTTGTTATCATAATTGTATACAAGGGGGCATGTGCAGACCCCCTGCATGAAGATGTTTTCTATTAGGAGGAGAACAAAAATGAGCAAGGCAATTTCTCGTCGTAACTTCCTGATGGCTACCGGCGCTGTCGGTGCTGCAGGTCTGCTGGCTGCCTGCGGCAGCAAGCCCGCTGCTTCTTCCACCGCTTCTTCCGCTGCTTCTCAGGCCCCCGCTGCTTCCGCAGACGAGAGCCTGGCCCTGTCTGACGGCCCCGTCAACCTGAGCATCAGCTGGTGGGGCGGCGACAGCCGTCACGCTGCTTACCAGAGCGCTCTGGAGGCTTTCCAGGCTGAGCACTCCAACATTACCGTGGAGCCCACCTTCGCCGCATGGTCCGGCTGGGAAGAGAAGATGGCTGCTGCCTTCATCGCAGGCAACGCTCAGGATGTCTGCCAGGTGAACTGGAACTGGCTGTACAACTACTCTGCCGACGGCAGCAAGTTCGTGGATCTGAACACCACCTCCAAGTTTATCGACCTGACCCAGTGGGATGCCGCTGCTATGGACGCTTGCTATGTGGCCAACAGCCAGCAGTGCGTGCCCGTCTCCATGACCGGCCGTATCTTCTACTGGAACATGACTACCTTTAATAAGGCTGGCATCACCGAGGTCCCCAAGTCTCTGGACGATCTGATGGCTGCCGGTAAGGCTTTCCAGGAGAAGCTGGGCGACGATTACTACCCCATGCACCTGGGCGCATACGACCGTATGATCCTGATGGTGTTCTACCTCGAGTCCAAGTACGGCAAGGACTGGGCAGATCCCGTTACCTCCACCCTGAACTACACCGAGGACGAGATCGCTGAGGGTCTGGCCTTCATCAAGAGCCTGGTGGACAACCACGTCATGATGAACCTGAAGACCTACTACTCTGCAAACTCCGATACCGCTACCCACCAGTCCAACGAGTGGATCACCGGTAAGATCGCAGGCATCTTCGAGTGGGATTCCGCTGCAAGCAAGTACTCTTCCGCTCTGGACGACAGCAACAAGGACGGCTTCACCGTCGGCGAGGAGATCAAGTTCGGCGATAACAACGGCGGCTTCTCCAAGGTGTCCATGGGTCTGGCTATCACCAAGACCTGCAAGAACGTTGCCGAGGCTGCTACCCTGATCAACTTCCTGCTGAACGAGGAGAAGGGTGCTTCCATCATGGGTTCTGAGTGCGGCATTCCCGCTTCCAAGGCTGGCCTGAAGTTCGCGCAGGACGCCGGCGCTGTCAAGGACCTGGTTGCTGAGGCAAACGCCAAGGTCATGGCTTTCACCACCAACAAGCTGGATCCCCTGTTCGAGAACAACGACCTGAAGGCTTCCGGCACCGGCATCTATCAGGAAGTGTTCGATAACATCGACTACGGCGATCAGACCCCTGAAGAGGCTGTTGAGACCCTGCTGGACGGCATGGAGTCTGTTGGCTACACCATCGGCTAAGCTTATTGCACTGACAGTAGCCTGAACCGGCACCTATACTCTGAATGAAATAGGGGCATCTGCCGCCCGTACGACAGATGCCCTTGTTTTTTCGGAGAATGGTTATCAAACCTTGAATGAATTGTTGCCGGTCTGTGACCTGCTGCACTGTCTGCTTCAAAATCCTGTAAAAGGAGGACTTCGGATGAAAAAAAGTAATGCGCCCGCCGGCGCACGAACTCCGTTCCAGAAATGGGTCGATAAGTATCAGGGTCTGTTTTATCTGATTCCCTGGATCATCGGCTTTCTCGTCTTTAAGGCGTTTCCCTTCGGTCAGTCGCTGTACTACAGCTTCACCGATATGAACTTCTTCAAGGACGGCACCAGCTTTGTTGGTCTGGCCAACTACATTACCGCATTCCACACCAGAAAGATCACCAAGGCGCTGATCATCACCTTCAAGTACGCCTTTATCACCGTGCCCCTGAAGCTGATCTTCGCACTGTTCATCGCCTACATCCTGAACTTCAAGATCGCCTGCGTCAACCTGTTCCGCACCGTGTACTACATCCCCTCCATTCTGGGCGGCTCTGTGGCTATCGCTGTGCTGTGGAAGGCTGTGTTCAGCGTGGACGGTCTGCTGAACACCGTGGTGCGCGCTGTCACCTTTGGTGCGGTGCAGGGCCCCGAGTGGCTGAGTGACCCCAACTACGCGCTGTGGATCATCTGCTTTTTGCGTATATGGCAGTTCGGCTCCGCCATGGTGCTGTTCCTTGCTGCACTGAAGGGCGTGCCCGCAGACCTGTACGAGGCTGCTACCATCGACGGTGCCGGCAAGTGGCGTCAGTTCTTCTCCATCACCGTTCCGATGATCACCCCCATCATCTTCTACAACCTGGTCACTCAGATCTGCCAGGCTTTCCAGGAGTTCAACGGCCCCTACATCATCACCAACGGTGGTCCCCGTGGTTCCACTACCCTGATCTCCCTGCTGGTTTACAACTACGCATTCAAGTCCTACGACATGGGCATGGCTTCCGCTCTGGCATGGATCATGTTCATCATCGTCTGCATCCTGACGATCATTGCGTTCACCAGCCAGAAGAAGTGGGTCTACTACTCGGATGAAAGGTAAGGTGACCAATATGGGAATGAAAGCATCGAATAAGATCGCAACCTTCTTTAAGTACTTCGTGCTGATCCTGGTTGGTGTCATCATGATCTATCCTCTGCTGTGGATGATCAGCGCTACCTTCAAGGATAACAGCGAGATCTTTGCAGGCATCAGCCTGTGGATCAAAAAGCCTACGCTGGATGGCTACCGCAACGCCCTGAACAACTTCGGCGGCTCCATCAACATCCTGCAGGCTATGCTCAACACTTACAGCTACGTCATCCCCAAGGTGATCTGCACTGTGGTGTCTGCCTGTATTGCCGCTTACGGCTTTGGACGTTTCGACTTCCCCGGCCGCAAGCTGCTGTTCAACATCATGCTGGCTACCCTGTTCCTGCCGCAGGTCGTGCTGAACGTGCCCCAGTACCTGCTGTACAACAAGTTCGGCTGGGTGGACAGCCCCTTCTATCTGGCCATCTGGGTGCACTGCGCATTTGCTACCGAGACCTACTTCGTGTATCAGCTGGTGCAGTTCATGCGCAACGTCCCGCGTGATCTGGACGAGGCTGCCGCCATTGACGGCTGCTCCTCTTTCCAGACCCTGTACAAGGTCATCGTGCCCATGCTGGGACCCGCTCTGGTGTCCTGCGCACTGTTCCAGTTCATGTGGAGCTGCAACGACTTTATGGGCCCGCTGCTTTACGTCAGCACCCCCGGCAAATACCCCATGTCCCTGTTCGTCAAGCTGTCCATGGACGGTGATACCGGCTTTGCATGGAACAAGATCCTTGCACTGTCCCTCATCTCCATCCTGCCGCAGCTGATCGTATTCTTCTGTGCACAGGATCAGTTCGTTGAAGGTATCTCCGCAGGTGCCGTCAAGGGCTAATGCGCCATAAGAACATCTGACCAAGACCAACACCCCCTGTGCTGCTCCCAACGGATGGCACAGGGGGTGTTTTGGTTGATACATCATTTCGTCTGCTTCTTGCGGTACTGCAGGGGGCTGATATCCATCACCTCGCGGAACACGCGGCGGAAGTGGGCTGCGCTGGCAAAACCGGTCTGCTCGGCAATAGCGCTGATGGAAAGCTCGGTGGTCTCCAGCAGCTTCTGCGCAGCCTCGATGCGGCGGTTGTTCAGGTAGTCCACGATGGACTGCCCGGTCACCCGCCGGAACAGGCGGCTGAGATAGTAAGGGGAAAGGTAGAACCGCGCCGCCACCTCGGTAAGAGAGAACTTTTGCCGGTAGTTGGCGGCAAGGTAGGCACACACCTGCTCAATGGTCTCGTTGCGGGGGCGCGCTGCGGCGCTGCTCTCGGCAAGGCACTCCTGCTCGACATAGTGCAGGATGAGCAGCAGGTACAGCCCGCCGGGGTAGTCCTGCTCCGGCATGGCAGCGCGCATCATCTCCAGCAGGGTGCGCAGGCGGCGAACCCACGGCACCGGGCCGTACAGCACCGTTACCTCGCCGGGCAAAAACAGCCGGGCAAAATCCCGCTGGGTGGCGCTGCGCAGCTCGTGCAGGGCGCTGAGCGGGAACCGACAGCCCACCAGTTCCGGTACGGCTGCACCGGCGGCAGAGAGCACTGCGTCCCCCGCGCCCAGCAGCAGCGCGCTGCCGGGGTTCAGCAGCAGGCTGTTTTCCCCCATTTGCAGGGTGCAGCTGCCCTCGCTTACCAGCAGAAAGGTGCACGTCTCCTCGTCTGCCGTCAGCTCCAGCTTGCTGCCGTTCAGCCGCACGGTGTCCGCTTTTACCTTTGCATGGATCTTTTCCCGTTCCGCTTTCATCTTGCGCATCCTTTCCGGAAACAGCCCTCCCGGTAGCCGGGAGAGCGCTTTTCCTCATGATACCACGTCTGCCCCGTGGGGGCAAGACAAACTCACAGGAGGTTATTTCGCATGAATCTGACCCTGATCCGTTCCATGACCCGCAGCGCCGTTTTTGAGCTGGAAACCGAGCTGTGCTACCGTCCGGCACACCCCTTTACCGTTGCCCTGAACGGCAAAACGGTGTATGAGGCCTGCAACACCAACGTGTTCTCCCTGTTCTCCCTGCTGCCCGGCACCACCTATACGGTGGAGGTGCAGGCCGAGGGCGAGACCCTGAAGCTGGATTTCACCACCGAGGCCGAGACCTTCTTTGTGGATGCTGCCCGCTATGGTCTGGTGGCCGATGGCGAGACCGACAACACCGTGCGGCTGCAGGCGGCGCTGTCCACCTGCCCCAAGGGCGGCACGGTGTATGTGCCTGCCGGCCGTTACCGCACCGCCAGCCTGTTCATGAAGAGCAACACCACCCTGTATCTGGAAAAGGGCGCTGTGCTGCTGGGCGACAACGACCGCACCCATTACCCCATCCTGCCCGGCGTGCTGCCCAGCGAGAACGAGGTGGACGAGTACTACCTGACCGGCTGGGAGGGCAACCCGCTGGACAGCTTTGCAGGTCTTTTGAACATTACGCAGGTGCATGACGTGGTGGTGACCGGCGAGGGCACGCTGGACTGCGATGCCGAAAACGGCGACTGGTGGGTGAACCCCAAGGTCAAGCGCATCGCATGGCGTCCCCGGGCCGTGGCTGCGGTGGACAGCGAGAACGTCTGCCTGCATGGTATCACGGTGCAGAACAGCTATTCGTGGACCATCCACCCCATCTTTGTCAAGCACCTCGACCTGCTCAACTTCAACATCAACAACCCCTACAACGCCCCCAACACGGACGGCATCGACCCCGAGAGCTGCGAGTATATCCGCATCATCGGCATGAACATCCATGTGGGCGATGATTGCATCGCCATGAAGGCCAGCAAGGTCTTTCTGGGCATGAAGCTGAAGCGCAGCTGTGAGCATACCGTCATCCGCAACTGCCTGCTGGACAAGGGCCACGGCGGCATCGTCATTGGCAGCGAGATGAGCGGCGGCGTGAAGGACATGGTGGTGACCCAGTGCCTGATGGACCACACCGACCGCGGTCTGCGCGTCAAGACCCGCCGGGGCCGCGGCAACACCGCCGTCATTGACGGACTGGTATTCCGCAACGTGGAGATGCGGGGCGTCAAGGCACCCTTTGTCATCAATATGTTCTACTTCTGCGACCCGGACGGCCACGGCCCCTATGTACAGTGCCGCGAGCCGATGCCGGTGGACGAGTACACCCCCAAGCTGGGCAGCCTGACCATGGAGAACATCGTGGCCACCGATGCCCAGTTCGCGGGCTGCTATTTCGATGGCCTGCCGGAGCAGCCCATTGAGCGGGTGACCATGCGGGATGTGAGCATCACCTTTGACCCCAACGCTAAGGAGGGACAGGCGGCCATGGCCGACAACCGTCCGCTGGTGAAAAAGCTGGCTATCTATGCCGAGAACGTCAAGGAGATCGACCTGCACAACGTGAAGATCGAGGGCTACGAGGGCGAGCGGCTGCACTTTGCCAACGTAGGACATTTTGAGGAGGACTGACCCATGACCCATGAAGAGATCCTGTCCATGCTGGGCGACTATGTGGACTACCTGATCGCCAATTCCAGCGCCGAGGCACCGATGTGGAACATCGAGAAGGTGCGCAGCGGCAAGCCCAACAAGTGGAACTACATCGACGGCTGCATGATCACCGCCTGCCTGAGCCTGTACAAGACCACCGGTGACGAGAAGTATCTGGAGTTTTCCAAGGAGTTTATCGACTACTTTGTGCAGCCGGACGGCTCCATCAAGACCTACGACCCCAAGGAGTACAATCTGGACAACGTGAATCAGGGCAAGAACCTGTTCATTCTGTATGATATCTACGGGGACGAGAAGTACCGCAAGGCCATCGACACCATCCGCAGCCAGCTGCTCACCCAGCCCCGCACCAAGGAGGGCAACTTCTGGCACAAGGACATCTATCCGTGGCAGGTGTGGCTGGACGGCACCTATATGGCGCAGCCCTTCTACATGGAGTACGAGACCCGCTTTAACAAGATGCAGGGCTGCATCGACAGCTACAAGCAGTTCATGAACATCAAAAAGCACATGCGGGACGAAAAAACCGGCCTGTACTACCACGGCTACGACGAGAGCCGCCAGATGTACTGGGCAGACCCCGAGACCGGTTGCAGCCCCAACTTCTGGCTGCGCGCCATGGGCTGGTTCCTTGTGGCAATGGTGGATGTGCTGGAACGCATGGACGAGCAGCTGTACAACGAATACCGCGGCATCATGGCCATGCTCAAACAGGCTGTGGAGGACATGCACAAGTTCCAGGACGAGCAGACCGGGATGTTCTGGCAGGTCATCGACCACCCGGAGGCCGAGGGCAACTATCTGGAGACCAGCGGCACCGCCCTGTTTGCCTACGCAGTACTCAAGGGCGTGCGTCTGGGCTATCTGCCCAAACGCATGGCTGCATGGGCGGAGAAGGCTTTCTACGGCACCTGCGACCGGTATCTGTCCAAGAACCCGGACGGCAGCTTGCAGCTGGACGGCATCTGCCTTGTGGCGGGTCTGGGCGGCAAGGATCACCGTGACGGTTCTCTGGCCTACTACTTCAGCGAGCCGGTGGTCTGCAACGATGCCAAGGGCGTAGGCCCGCTGGTGCTGGCTTATACCGAAATGATCGCGCGCAAGTAACCAAAAACGGGATACAGCAGGGCTGAGCAGCTGCAAAAAAGCGGCTGCTCAGCCTTTTTGCGTGTCTTTTTTGCCCCCTTGCATAAACCGCCCGCCGCTGTCCCACACTAAACCCAGAAAAGTTCCCGTACACAAAACGAACAGATGGGAGTAACAAGCATGGAGCAGATCAAAAAATTTCTGCACGGCAAGGGCTTTGCTCTGCTGCTGACCGCAAGCCTGCTGGCTGCGGCTGCGGCAGGGGTGTGGGCGGTGCGTGCCCTGCGGGCAGAACTGCAAAAAAGTCTGGATGGACTAAACGCCCCCGGCACCACCCAACAGACCACCCCGGAAACAGAACCGGACTGGGACGCACAGGAGGACACCACATGGCAGCAGCCCGTGACCGACGTTGCAAACAGCAAGGCAGATGTGCCGCAGCAGACGCCCTCTGGGGCATCCTCTGGTGCGCAGTCTGGCTCTGGTTCGCTGCGCGAACCCTCGGCACTGCAAGGCGCATCCTCGCCTGCCAGCAGTTCGGCGCAGCCTGCCGCCGCGCCCTCTATGCCGGGGCGCGTGCTCAACGCCTTCAGCGGCGATGAGCTGGTGTATAACAAGACCCTTGGAGACTGGCGCACCCACAACGGCGTGGATTACGCCTGCACGCAGGGGGCAGCGGTAGCAGCACCCGTGGCGGGCAAGGTAGTGTCTGCCGGGGCAGAGGGCAACTGGGGCACCGTGGTGGTGCTGGAGGATGCCGCTGGCCGCCTTTGGCGGCTGTGCGGTGTGGCTGACCCTGCCGTAAAGGCCGGGGACACCGTAGCCGCCGGGCAGAAGCTGGGCGCGGTGGGCACTGTCGGCTGCGAGTGCGCTGAGGAGAGCCACATCCATGTGGAGGTAAAGCAGGGCGAAAGCTACCTCGACCCGGCAAAGCTGCCGGAGTAAGCATACCATAAAAGGGGCTGCAACAGCGGCTCCTTTTTTGCTGCGTCAGGCGGTACGGCGCGTTTGCAGCAGCCAGAGAACCAGCGCCGAAAGCACCCCGGCTGCCAGCAGTACATCTGCCGGGTGCGCAGCCCAGTGCTGGAAGGCACTGCCATAGGCTGCCTGTCCGATGGGCTGGGTCAGGCAGGCCAGCACGGAGATGCAGGCGGTCGTCTTGCCCAGCTGTGCCTGCGGTACTAGCATTTGCAGCTGCGCAAAGAACCACACGTTGAACAGTGCCGCCACGGCCATAAACACGGCACCCAGCACCAGAATGCTGCCGAACTGGAGCGTGGGCACCCGGAGGGCAAGACCCAGCGCGGCGCACACGCCGCTGAGCGCCAGCAAAAGACCTGTGCCGCTGCGGATGGGATGCCGGACAAAGACGGTTCCCGCCAGCACGCCGCCTAAAATGCCGCCCGCGCTCAGCACCGCCTGCACAAGACCAAGGGAGGCATCACTTTTCTGCAAAGTCTGCACCACCAGCACCGGAACCCCCACGGTGAGGGCAGGGACTTCCAGCAGGTTTACAGCCGCCATGGCAGCAGCTAACCGCAGCACCGCAGCCTGCCCGGTGAGAAACCGCGCACTTTCCCGCAGGTCGGTCCACAGAGAACGGACGGAGAGCTTTGTGTCCCGGGGGACATCCTGTGGGATGCGCAGGCAGAGCTCCATCCCGGCGGAAAGTGCAAAGCAGCCGCCGCAGAGCGCCAGCAGACCACGGATGCCGAGGTGCTCCAGCAGAACAGCACCCAGCAGGGGACCGAGAAGCTCGTCCACGGTATCCACCAGCTGAATGACCGCGTTGCCGCGCAGCAGCTGGGTGCCGTTCAGCAGCAGGGGCAGACAGGCGCGTACTACAGGCTGGTAAAGCCCCTGAATGGCGTACAGACTGCCCAGCACGGTCAGGATCAGCGGAAGCAGGGGCAGATGCGGCAACCCGGCAGCGGCTGCCGCCGAAATACCGGCGGTTACCAGATCCAGCAGCGCCATCAGGCGGGCTTTACGGCAACGGTCTGCCAGCGCGCCGCCGGTCAGCATTCCAGCCAGAGCAGGCAGCATAGCCAGCGCGGTGATGCCGCCGTACAGCGCAGCAGAACCGGTCTGCCGCAGCAGATACAGCGGCAGCGCAAACCGCAGGGCGGCATTGCCGAACAGGGAGATGATCTGCCCGAGGACGATGAGGAAAAAAGTGTTCATGGGAACCTCCTGTTTTTTGCTTACAAACCGTTGGTCTGTATCTGCGTATAAAAAAGGGCGGAGCGTTCCGCCCGGAAAATTCAGTCTTTGACCGGTGTGCACAGCTGCACCAGCTGTGCAGCCTGTGCATCTGTCAAAAGATCCAGCCCAAGCGCGTGGGTCATCTGCTGAAACACGACGTTCCGCGCCCGCTGCTGAGCCGGCGTGGTGGGGCGCGTCTGGGGAGAAAGCCAGATGTCTGCCAGCACGAACAGCGCTTCCGCCAGCGCATTGGCATCGGCGGTGTGGATGGAGCCGTCCGCCATGCCCTGCCGGATCATGGGTGCAATACATTCCGGGGCCAGATGCGCTTCAATGTTGGTCAGTTCCATGGCAAGGAACTGCGGGTTGCTGCACAGGTGCGGCAAGGTCTGCGCGATCTGCTGCTGCCGCTGCCCGGCAAAGGATGCTGCAAACACCGCCTGCAGCTTTTGCAGCCCGGTCAGGGACGGGTCGTCCCGGATATGGCGCAGCGGCTCCCACATCTGGTCGCCCAAACGGTCACCGACACGCTGCGCGATCTCCTCCTTGGAGCGGAAGTGATGGTACACCGCCCCTTTGGAAAGCTTTGTGGCATCAATGATGTCCTGCAGGGTGGTATTCTGGTAGCCCTTCTGAATAAAGAGCAGGGCAGCGGCGTCTAAGATCTTTTCCACGGTCTGTTCCGGGTATTTGTTGCGCGGCATGGCAGATGCTCCTTTTTTACAAACTAACGGTCTGTAAAAAGAATACTGCAGCCCGGCGGCTTTGTCAAGAGGGCATGGAACTGAAAATCCATTCATTTCCGGCGGCGCTGCATTGCTTTTGTGCGGGGTTTCTGGTATGATACAATAGAATCAACAGGCGATTTTGGGAGGATGACAGATGGCAAGGGTTTTGATCGTGGGAGCCGGGGCGGCCGGACTGATGGCGGCGGGTGCCGCCGTGCGGCAGGGACATCAGGTGACGGTGCTGGAGCATACCGAGAAGCCCGGGCAGAAGATCCTTGTCACAGGCAAGGGGCGCTGCAACGTGACCAACGACTGCCCGGCAGAGGAGTTTTTGCGCCATGTGCGCACGAACCCGCGCTTTTTGTACTCCTCGCTGGGGGCGTTCCCCCCGGCAAAGACCATGGAGCTGTTCGAAGGCCTTGGCGTGGAGCTGAAGGTGGAGCGCGGCCGCCGGGTGTTCCCGGTATCGGATAAGGCCGAGGAGATCCGACAGGCGCTGCTGCGCTATGCGCAGGACGCCGACATCGTCTACGACGGCGCAAAAAAGCTGCTGCTGGAGGACATCGTGCCCGAGGCAGAGCCCGCCCCGGCGGCAGCGGAGAACCCGCGTCACCCCAAAAAGAAAAAGGCGGGCCCGGCGCTGCGCTGCGTGGGCGTGCGGGGCACTTCCGGCAGGGAATACCGGGCGGACGCCGTGCTGGTGGCTACCGGCGGCGTGAGCTACCCCACCACCGGCTCTACCGGTGACGGCTATAAGCTGGCGCAGCAGGCGGGGCACACCCTTGTGGAGCCGGTGCCCAGTCTGGTCAGCCTTGTCAGCCGGGACCCGGACTGCAAAAAGATGATGGGTCTGGCGCTGAAAAATGTCACCCTGACCCTGCTGGAGGACGGCAAGGCCATCTTTGATGAGCAGGGCGAGATGCTGTTTACCCACTTTGGCATCAGCGGGCCGCTGACCCTGAGCGCGTCCAGCCATCTGGGGGACATGAAAAAGCACAGGTACATCGCGGAGATCGACCTGAAGCCCGCTCTGAGCGAGGAGCAGCTGTACGACCGCATCACCCGGGACTTTGCCCTGCTGGCAAACCACGCAGCGCAGGGGGCGCTGGTCAAGCTGCTGCCCTCCAGTATGCAGCCGGTGATGGTGGCGCGCTGGGGCATCGACCCTGCCACCAAGGCAAACCAGATCACCCGGGAGCAGAAGCGGGAACTGGTGCAGCTGGTCAAGCACTGGCAGGTGTCCATTGACGCCCGGGGCGACCTTGCCCACGCAGTCATCACCAGCGGCGGCGTATCGGTGCGGGAGGTGGACCCCAAGACCATGCAGAGCAAAAAGGCACTGGGGCTGTACTTTGCGGGCGAGGTGCTGGACGTGGACGCCTACACCGGCGGCTACAATCTGCAGATCGCCTTCTGCACCGCGCAGAGCTTTGCGAATAACCTGTAAAAAACAGCGCAGTCCGTTTTGCTGTGTACTATATATAAATAAGGAGAACATATCATGGTATCTGTTGCGATCGATGGGCCTGCGGGTGCAGGCAAATCCACTCTGGCACGCCGTCTGGCGGCAGAGCTGGGCTATATCTATGTGGACACCGGTGCAATGTACCGCGCCATCGGCCTGTACGCTCTGCGCGCGGGCAAGGACCCCAAGGACAACGCGGCGGTGGACGCCCTGCTGCCGGAAATCGAGCTGCGGCTGGCCTCCATTGCGGGCGAGCAGCACATCTACTTGAAGGACGAGGACGTGAGCACCGCCATCCGCACCGAGCAGGCGGGTATGGCAGCCTCTGCCGTGGGTGCAAACCCCGCCGTGCGGGCATTTCTGCTGGACTTGCAGCGCAGCATGGCCAAAAAGCAGGATGTGCTGATGGATGGCCGGGATATCGGCACGGTGGTGCTGCCGGACGCTACGGTGAAGATCTTCCTGACCGCCAGCCCGGAGGCACGCGCCACCCGCCGCTGGAAGGAGTATCAGGCCAAGGGCATCGACACTCCCTACGAGGAAGTGCTGGCAGACGTGAAGCAGCGGGACTATCAGGACACCCACCGCGCCGCCGCCCCGCTGAAGCAGGCGGAGGACGCCGTGCTGCTGGATACCTCGGAACTGGACTTTGAGCAGAGCCTTGACGCCATGAAGCAGATCATTGCCCATAGAAATCAGGTTTCCGAATGAAGGCTTCCCCCGGCCGGGGGAAGCTGTCACCGCAGGTGACTGATGAGGGCGTAGGCGAGCAGCAGCTTACGGGGAAATTACCCCTCATCCGGCGCTGTGCGCCACCTTCCCCCCAAGGGGTGAAGGCTTTTGCTCAGGGTCAATCTGTAAAAGATTGGCTGATAAAACAAACAGGACAGGAATAGAAAATGGTACTATATTATATTCTGGTGCCCCTTGCGTGGCTTGTGTGGCACATCGGCTTCCGCATCCGGGTGGAGGGACGCGAAAACCTGAAAAAGGTGCAGACGAAGGGCTATATCCTTGCGCCCACCCATGTATCTGCTATCGACCCGGTGTTCATCGTTGTCACCCGCTGGGGCAGGCGGATGGTGGTGTTTGCCAAAAAGGAACTGTTCGAGATCAATGCCTTTCTGACATGGTTCTTCCGCTGCTGCGGCGGCGTGTGCGTCCGCGGCACCAAGGACGAGATGGCGGTCATCACACAGACGGTGGAGGCCTGCAAACAGGGCAAGACCCTGCTCATCTTCCCGGAGGGCACCCGCGAAAAGGAGGGCAAACTGCTGCCCCCCAAGAGCGGTCTTTTTGTCATTGCCGCCGAAGCCGGGGTGGACGTTGTGCCCTGCCGCATCTTCTACGACACCCCGGACAGGAAAATGCACCTGTTCTGCAGGGTGCGGGTGATCTACGGCGAGCCGATGCCCGCAGCACAGTTTGCCATGGAAAGCCGCCGGGACACCAAAAAACTCCGTGCCAACAAGCAGGCATTGCTGGAAGCATGGGAAAAGATGGGAGCGTAAAAAATGGAGATCCGTTTGGCTAAAACGGCGGGATTCTGCTTCGGCGTGAACCGTGCCGTGGAACTGACCTATAAGCTGCTGGACGAGGGGCACAGGGTAGCAACGCTGGGCCCGCTGATCCACAACCCACAGGCGGTGGAGGATATGCGGCGCAAGGGTGCACAGGTGGTAAACACCGTGCAGGATGTGCCTGCCGGGTGCGAGGTGGTCATCCGCAGCCATGGGGTGCCCCGCAGCATCTACGACGAGCTGGAGTCGCGCGGCATCCCGTACCACGACGCCACCTGTCCCTTTGTGCAGAAGATCCAGCGCATTGCCGCACAGGCCGAAAAAGAGGGCGCGGTGCTGCTGGTGGCGGGTGATAAGACCCACCCGGAGGTGCAGGGCATCGTGGGACACACCCGGGGCGAGGTGTTCGTTTTTGCCGATTTAGCCGAATTGGAGGCGTGGAACGGCCCTTCTGACCCCCAAAAACCCCTTTTTGCAGTTGCACAGACCACATTTCAGGTGACAAAATGGAAAGAAAGTTCGGAGTTTCTCAAAAAAGCCTATACAAACGCCCGAATTTTTGATACAATATGTAATGCGACGTGGGCGAGGCAACAGGAAGCGGAAGACCTCAGCCAAAAATGCGACATTGTTGTTGTCATTGGCGGTCATCATTCTTCCAATACCCAAAAGCTGGTACAGGTCGCCGCAAAACACACGCGTGCCGTAACGGTCGAGACAGCGAGCGAACTTCGGCCGGAATGGTTTGCAGATGTTAAAGTGGCGGGCGTGACAGCCGGGGCTTCAACGCCATCGTCTATTATTGAGGAGGTACTTAACAGTATGAGCGCAGAAATCAATGACAGCATGAGCTTTGAGGAGATGCTGAACGCATCCGAAGAAAAGCGGGTTCATGCAGGCAGTATTGTGAAAGGAATCGTGACCAGCATCTCTGCCAACGAGATCCAGGTGGATATCGGTGCGAAGCAGACCGGCTTTGTCAAGCTGAGCGAGCTGACCGATGATTCCTCCGCCAAGGTCGAAGACCTGGTGAAGGTTGGCGATGAGCTGGACCTCATCGTCGAGAAGGTTATGGATCAGGATGGCGTCATCCAGCTCTCCCGCAAGAAGCTCGCATCTCGCAAGGGCATGGAAGAGATCGCCAAGGCAGCAGAATCCGGTGAAGTCGTCGAGGGCGATGTTACCGAGTTCAATAAGGGCGGCGTTGTCGTCAACGTCAAGGGCGTCAAGGTGTTCGTTCCCCGTTCTCAGGCCACTATGCGCCGCGACGAGGACTACACTGCTCTGGTCGGCCAGCACGTTCAGCTGGTCGTCACCGAGTGCTCCGGCCGCAAGATCGTCGGCAGCATCAACAAGGTGACCGCTGAGCAGAACAAGGCAAAGCGCGAGGAGTTCTGGGCAAACGTTGAGGTGGGCAAGACCTACACCGGCGTTGTCAAGAGCCTGACCTCTTATGGTGCATTCGTTGACATCGGTGGTGTTGACGGCCTGTGCCACATCAGCGAGCTGAGCTGGAACCGCATCAAGCACCCCTCCGAGGTCGTCTCCGTTGGTGACACCATCGAAGTGTATGTCAAGGACATCGACACCGAGAACCACAAGGTTTCTCTGGGCTACAAGAAGGCCGAGGACAACCCTTGGGAGCAGCTGAAGAACAACTACCCCATCGGCAGCACCTTCCATGCTCCGGTCGTTTCTCTGACCAAGTTTGGTGCATTCGTCCGCATCCTGCCGGGTGTTGACGGTCTGGTCCACATCAGCGAGATCAGCAATGACCGCGTTGAGAAGGTCTCCGACGCACTGAAGGTCGGCGATATGGTCGATGTGAAGCTGCTGGATGTTGACTTCGACAAGAAGCGCATCAGCCTGTCCATGAAGGCTCTGCTGAACAACGACGCTGAGTAATCAGCCCTTCGTGCAAAAGCATAGCTTCTGACACAATGCGATCTGCAGCCCCGTTGCCGGGAAAACGGCGGCGGGGCTGTTTTTGTTAACAAAGCCATGATAAAATTCTTCAAAAAGCACTGGGAAGTGCTTAGTTACCTAATCTTTGGCGTGCTGACCACCCTGCTGAATATTGTGCTGTATGCGCTGTTCAGCCGACTGTTCGGCTATACCGCAGCCAACAGCTGGGGCAATGTGCTGGATAACGCTTTGTGCATCCTGTTTGCCTACTGCACCAACCGGGCGTTCGTGTTCCGCAGCAAGACCACCGGCAAAGCCATGGCCAAGGAGTTCGGCACCTTTGTTACCTGCCGTCTGGGCACCATGGTGCTGGATGCCGCTATCATGATCGTGGGCGGCAACCTGCTGGCTGCGCAGGGTGCGGCGCTGATGGACGGTCTGATCGGACATTTTATCCCGTCCGGGGTAAGCTACACCGGCGCGGCGGCTTCGGCAGCAGCATCGGCAGCGGGTGTTGTCATCATTGGCGGTGCAGACGGCCCTACGGCGATTTTTGTCAGCTATAACGCGCAGGAGCTGTGGGGTCTGTGCGTCAAGGTATTCTCCAACGTGGTGGTCGTGGTGCTGAACTATGTGTTCAGCAAGCTGATCATCTTTAAGAATCGTAAGTGAGATATTTTCTCCGCCGCAGGCGGAGAAAATATCCAATATAATTTAGGAGGTACGGTATTATGAAACGTGGTCTGAAAGGGTTCGCATTCCTGGTTTCTGGTCTGGTGCTGGGCATCATTGGTGCAACGGCATCGGTGACTGCGATCGCACTCAGCGCTGTGGGCATGGCAAAGGTGCGCCGTGCCAGCAAGTAAAATAACGGAGGAACGAGCATGAACCGCGAAGAGATCCTGTCCCATGTCGATCATACCCTGCTGAAGCCGGAGGCTACTTGGCCCCAGATCCAGCAGCTGTGTGACGAAGCCATTGCAAACCACACCGCATCCGTCTGCATCAACACCTGCTACGTCAAGCAGGCTGTGGAGTATATGGCGGGTCGCATCCCCGTGTGCTGCGTGGTGGGCTTCCCTCTGGGTGCCATGGATACCGCCAGCAAGGCCTTTGAAGCCAAGACTGCCATCGCCAACGGCGCAGCCGAGGTGGACATGGTCATCAACATCGGCCGCCTGAAGAACAAGGAGTACGATGCTGTCCGCGAGGACATCCGTGCCGTGAAGCAGGCTGTGGGCGATAAGATTTTGAAGGTCATCATTGAGACCTGCCTGCTGACCGAGGAAGAAAAGGAAAAGATGTGCGACATCGTGTGCGAGGCCGGTGCCGACTACATCAAGACCAGCACCGGCTTTTCCACCGCAGGTGCAAACTTCCATGATGTGGAGCTGATGGTCAAGGGCGTGCGTGGCCGCTGCAAGGTCAAGGCTGCCGGCGGCATTTCCACCGTGGAGGATATGGAGACCTTCCTTGCACTGGGCGCTGACCGTCTGGGCACCTCCCGCGCTGTCAAGATCCTGAACGGCGAGCAGGCAAAGGGCTATTAAGTTTTCTGCAAAAAATGTATTTCGGCAAAGCTCTGGGCTTGGCTGAACTGCAAAGGATGATCTCTCAAGGGCTGCTGCACAAATTGCTGTGCAGCGGCCTTTTTTGCGCCCAAGCCTTGCAAGCAGAGTGTAGCAGGGTGTATAATAAAATAGATACTGTATAAAACAGGAGGCTGCCCGCTTTATGGGGTAAGGCGGGCAGAGGAGGAAATGCAATGAATATACCCGAGATCCTTGTGGCCAATGGCACAGGGGCGGTGCTGGTAAGCTTTCTGCTTTTATTGCGGGTGCGCGGCGAGAGTAAAAACAGCGTGGGAACAGAGCTGTTTTGCCGGATTCTGGTGGTGACGCTGCTGGCACAGGCCACAGAGACGATCAGCTTTCTGCTGGACGGCGTGCCCGGCGCGGCAAGCCGGTTCTGGCTGTACCTCACCAACACCGTCTGCACCGGCGCTACCGTGTGCGTGGGCTATGCGTGGTGTTTGTATGTGGACTTCCGGGTCTACCGCAGCATTGGACGCCTGCGCAGAAGGCATCTGCTGCTGGGTGCGCCGCTGCTGGCGCTTTTGGTGCTGCTGGTGGCAAACCTTTTTGGCACGGGGTGGATCTTTTCCATTTCGGCGGACAACGCTTACCATCGGGGCCCGCTGAATATTTTGCTGTATCTGCTGCTGTTCAGCTATTATGCCGAGAGCGTGTGGCAGGTGCATAAGGCCAAGCGCGATGGCATTACGGTGGAGTTCTTCCCGGTGTACTACTTTGTGGTCACCTGTGCGGTGGGCACGCTGCTGCAGGGCGCATTCTACGGCATGGCCTTTGGCTGGCTGTCGGTAGCCATCGCCTTTGTGCTTGTGGACAGCCAGACCCGCAGCCTGCGCGGCTATACCGATGAACTGTCCGGCCTGTTTGGGCGCAAGTACATGAACTACTGTCTGGACCGCATCCACGCCACGCAGGAGAAGGACGTTTACGGCATCATGATGGACGTGAACTGCTTCAAGGAGATCAACGACACCTACGGGCACGCCGAGGGCGACCGCGCCATTCAGGAGATCGGGCACATCCTGTCCGGGGCGCTGGTGGCAAACTCGGTAGCCATCCGCATGAGCGGCGATGAGTTCATGGTGCTGATCCGTCACGGCTCGGAGGAGCTGCTGGACGAGATCTGCACCGCCATCGAGCAGCGGGTGCAGCACTATAACGAAACCGCTCCGGCGGGCAGCTTTCAGCTGTCCTTCTCCACCGGTGTGGCAAAGTACGAGGGCGGCAGCGTGGAGAAGTTTCTGGTGGAGCTGGATCAGCGGATGTACGCGGAAAAGCGCGCTTTCCACGCCGCCCGGGACGGCCACGCCGCACCGGAGCAGGGAAATGCTCCATCAATTTAAAAGGAATGTCTAAAATAAGTGCGACTTATCTTGACAATCTGACGCTGCAATGATAGAATATGTGGCGTACCAATTGAATACCGACTTATCAAGAGCGGCTGAGGGGACAGGCCCTGTGAAGCCCGACAACCTGCGCGAGAGCGTAAGGTGCCAAATCCTGCGGGAAACCGGAAGATAAGAGTGCAACGCTCAGAGCTTTCGGCTCTGGGCGCTTTTATTTTTCAGAACAAACTTGATGGAATGGTAAATACACGCAACTGCAACATTTAGGAGGCAAAAAATGGCTAGACACCTGTTTACTTCGGAGTCCGTCACCGAGGGACATCCCGACAAGATCTGCGACCAGATCTCGGATGCGATCCTGGACGAGATCCTGACCCACGACCCCAATGCCCGCGTGGCCTGCGAGACCTGCGCATCCACCGGCCTTGTGCACATTATGGGCGAGATCACCACCAACTGCTATGTGGACTTCCAGAAGGTCGTCCGCGAGGTGGTGGCAGATATCGGCTACACCCGCGCAAAGTTCGGCTTTGACGCCGACACCTGCGCCGTCATCTCCAACATTGACGGCCAGAGCCCCGATATTGCACTGGGCACCAACGATCAGGTGGGCGGTGCAGGCGATCAGGGCATGATGTTCGGTTATGCCTGCGACGAGACCCCCGAGCTGATGCCCATGCCCATCAGCCTTGCCCACAAGCTGGCAAAGCGCCTGACTGAAGTGCGCAAGAGCGGCGAAATGGATTACCTGCGCCCGGACGGCAAGAGTCAGGTGACCGTGGAGTACGACGAGAACAACAAGCCCGTGCGCGTGGACGCCGTGGTCATCTCCAGCCAGCACAGCGAGAGCGTGAGCATGGAGCAGCTGCGGGCAGACGTGATGGAAAAGGTCATCAAGGCCACCATCCCCGCTGAGCTGCTGGACGAGAACACCAAGTACTACATCAACCCCACCGGCCGCTTTGTTGTGGGCGGCCCGCAGGGCGATACCGGCCTGACCGGCCGTAAGATCATCGTGGATACCTACGGCGGCTATGCACGCCACGGCGGCGGTGCCTTCTCCGGCAAGGACCCCAGCAAGGTGGACCGCAGCGCAGCCTACGCTACCCGCTGGGTGGCCAAGAACATCGTGGCTGCGGGTCTGGCAAAGCAGTGCGAGGTACAGGTGGCCTACGCCATCGGCGTGGCAAAGCCTGTGTCCATCATGGTGGATACCTTCGGCACCGGCACGGTGGCAGACGAGAAGATCGAGCAGGCTGTGGAGAAGGTGTTTGACCTGACCCCCGCTGCCATCATCCGTGACCTCGACCTGCGCAAGCCCATCTACCGCCAGCTGGCCGCCTATGGCCACATGGGCCGCGAGGATCTGGGCGTGAAGTGGGAGAACACCGACCGCGTAGATGCCCTGAAGGCTGCCGTGGCTGCCCTGTAAAAAGCGTTTTACCCTGATAGAAGGTAAGTGAAGAGAGACCGCTGCACCAGACCGTGCAGCGGTCTTTTTGCGTCACTGGGGAAAGAAAAAGGAACTTTGAAAAGTATTACTTTTTATCAAAAATCAGATAAACTTTGCGAAACGGTAAAGATTTGGTCGCGTTTTTGTAAGAAACTCACATTCTCTTGAAGGAAAAGGAAAAACAGCTGTGCAAGGCGCAGAAAATCCACACATGAAACAAATTGATATGGAACAATCGACAAAATGTGATAAAATAAAACCAGATATGCGCACTTGTGTGCATGGTACGGATGGTAAACAGCAATAAGGAGTTATGTGACTATGTCTATTGAAATTTCCCCTAAGTCCTTCTTTGAGCAGCCCAGTGTGGCGGATATGCGGCTGATCGCCTGCCCCGGTGCCGAGGAGCTGACCGGCCTGATCGACAAGCACCTTGTCCGTTGGGCAAAGGCTGCCGGAATTGAAAAAGACACCTTCATTATTTCCTGCGACTGCCCCCGCTTCCAGAGCGGCGACGCCAAGGGTCTGGTCAAGGAGTCTGTCCGCGGCGACGATATCTTTATCGTGGTGGACCCGGGCAATTACAGCGTCACCTACAAGCTGTTCAACTACGAGAACCACATGTCCCCGGACGACCACTTTGCAAACCTGAAGCGTCTGATCCAGGCTGTGGCCGGTAAGGCACACCGCGTTTCCGTCATCATGCCCAGCCTGTACGGCGGCCGTCAGCACCGCCGCGTGGTGCGCGAGAGCTTGGACTGCGCTGTGGCCCTGCAGGAGCTGCAGACCATGGGCGTGCGCAACATCATCACCTTTGACGCACACGACCCCCGCGTGCAGAACGCAGTGCCCCTGATGAGCTTTGATAACGCCATGCCCACCTATCAGGTGCTCAAGAGCCTGCTGAAGAAGGACCCCACCCTGTCCTTCGACAAGGAGAAGTTCACCGTGGTCAGTCCGGACGAGGGCGCGATGAACCGCAATATGTACTTCTCCAGCGTGCTGGGCTGCAACCTCGGCATGTTCTACAAGCGCCGCGATTACACCCGCGTGGTGAACGGCCGCAACCCCATCGTTGCCCATGAGTATCTGGGCGAGAGCGTGGAGGGCAAGACCGTCTTTATCGCGGACGATATCATTGCTTCCGGCGAGAGCATGCTGGAGGTTGCCAGCAACCTGAAGGAGCGCGGCGCTGCCAACATCATTGCCAACGCCACCTTCCCCCTGTTCACCAGCGGTCTGGAGAAGTTCGACAAGGCTGTGGCAAACGGCACCCTGACCTACGTTGTGGGCACCAACCTGACCTACCGTATGCCCGAGCTGCTGACCCGCGACTGGTATGTGGACGTGGACGTTTCCAAGTATGCTGCCTACTTTGTGGTGGCTCTGAACCACGATATGTCCGTTTCCAGCATCATCGACCCCCTGAAGAAGATCGAGAACCTGCTGGCAAACCGCAAGTAAGAAGCTGTTCCAAAGCCCCTGCACCCTGCGTGCAGGGGCTTTTTGAATTTTCATAGAGAAAAGGAAGTGTATCATTAGAAACAGCAGTGGTATAGGGGACTTTCGCTGATCAGCACTTTTTACAAAAAATGATATACTAATATATTAATTGAAACAAAAAACACTAAATACTATTTACAAATTGTGATATAAATGGTATTCTTTGTACAATGTTGAAGCAGGAAGGCACCTGCCGTGAGAAAAAATCGGAGAAAAAGCAAGAGAGTCCGGCCTTCAAAGCCGGGCATAACAAAGTGCGCAGGCACTTACAAAAAGGAGAAAACACTATGAAACGCCGCGATTTTATGAAGCTTTCCGCCGCTACCGCGCTGGGTGCTACCGTAGCCGCTATGGCACCCTCGGCTCTGGCTGCGACAGAGCTGGACCAGACCAACGGAGATCTGCACACTACCGTAGATCGCAAGACCGCAGCTATGGGTCTGGGCGATGGCAAGACCTTTGCTTATGACCCGGAAAACCCGTACCTGAACGTGAATGTGGGTTTGTTCCATGATGCGCAGGTGACGGTGGGCGGTCAGAATGTTGGCACTGCTACCTATTACCTGCCCGACGGCATGGATCCTTGGGCACCGGCAGTTATCGTGCTGACCCCGGATAACACCACCGCAAAGGCGTTCTCAGGCACGGTAACCGGTCGTATGTGGCGCACGGTTGCCAGCAAAAATAAGATCGCCGTTGCATTTTTCGGTCCCGAAAACGGCGGCAGCTGGAATCTTTCCCTGAGCGCTGCCGGTCGCGATGACGCAGCAGCGCTGGACGCACTGTATCAGCTCATGCGTAAGAAGAGCGTTAAGCTGTCCGGCGCATTCTCCATGGATAAGTCCCACACCGCACTGGTGGGCTACAAGGAGGGCGGCGCGGCTGCCCTGCTGTTCGGCGCTCGCTGGGCAAGTGATTTCAGCTCCATCTGCGCTGTGGATGCAGCGGAAGTCCCGGCAGCTTCGCTGGAGGCAGTGGGCGGTCAGTATGTGCTGCCCTTCCCCGGTGACTCCACCCGCGGCGTGCAGGAGGAAGCCATTGCCGCAAAGACGGTGGATACCCCCGTCTGGTTCGTCCGCTCCAATGCTGATTCTACCAATAAGGCAGCGCTGGAGTTCTACCTGAAAGCCAACCAGGCTGTGGCAAAGGGCGACGGTGTTTATGTCAGCAGCCGCACAGGCTCTGCCGCTGAGGTATGGGTCACCGAAAAGGCACAGTGCCCGGCTGCTATCTGGGAAAAGTTCTCCGGTCAGTTCAAGCGCTTTATGGCGCTGCAGCTGCCGGGCCGCGTAGCAAAGGCGGAGGACTTTACCCGCCGTGGCTTTGATATCCACGAGGAGTGGGTCAACGGAGAGCTGCGCCGCTGGATGGTCTATGTGCCGTCCACCTATACCGGCAGCAAAAAAGTGCCGCTGGTGCTGGTGATGCACGGCTACACCGCCTCCATGTACGCCATTGCGGAGGAGTCCCGCTGGTACGAGGTGGCAGAGCAGAACGGCTTTATCGTGGTGTTCGCGCAGGGTCTGGTGCGTCCCGCAGACCTAATGGGCAACATTCCCACCGCCATGTGGCTGGCAGGTCCTTTTGCCGCACTGGCCGGTAAGGATACCGACCCTAGCGTGGATCTGGAGTTCATCAACAGCCTGCTGGACCGCATGGAGCAGGATTACAGCATCGACACCACCCGCGTGTATGCCACCGGTCACTCCAACGGCAGCCTGATGACTTGGGCTACCGCCTGCCGCTATGCAAGCCGGTTTGCCGCCATTGCACCCATCGGCTATATGTTCACCCCGCTGCCGGAGCTTGACCCCGCAGTGCTGCTGCCGGCATGGGCCTTCCTTGGCGAGTACGACTCGGCAGGCGTGGCAGAGCTGGTGGAGGATAACGGCACGGTGAAGGCGCTGCAGGGCTGGAACGCCCACAACGCCACCAACGAGGCGGCTGTTGTGCAGAGCACCTCCTACGATGGCGCTTTTGTGACCAAGAGCTTTATGGGCGGCAACGCACCGCTGGTGCAGTACACCGTGGTCAAGGATACCCCCCACGTTTACCTGCAGGAGGAGAGCGTTGCCATCTGGAATGAGTTCTTCTCCCGTTACAACCGCGGCGCAGACGGCACCCTGTACTATCAGGGCAATGCCGTGACCGCCGGTCAGTACCAGCCCAGCGCAGACTGGTACGCTGCAAAATAAGCTGACAATGCCCGCCGCGCGGCGGTACAGAAGCTTTATATCTCGGGACACCGGAACGTCTGCGGACGCCCCGGTGTCCCTTTTTATGTTTTACGGCAGCTTGTGTTAAGTTTTTGAAAATTCGCGCCGGGAGCTTTGCAAATTCCGGTGGATTTATGCTATATTTAAATTGAAATATTTTGCATTCTGACAGAAAGGAAAAACGCCATGGAGCATTTTGTGGAGTTTGAAGATGTCTGTAAATATTACCAGACCGGCAGTGTGAAGATCGCTGCTGCAGACCACCTGAATTTCTATGTGGACAAGGGCGAGTTCTGCATCATCGTGGGCCCCTCCGGCGCGGGCAAGACCACATTGCTGAACATTCTGGGCGGCATGGACAACTGCGACGAGGGCAACGTCTGGCTGGACGGCCGCAACGTGAGCCGTTTTTCTGCCCGGGAACTGACCACCTACCGCCGGTACGATGTGGGCTTTGTGTTCCAGTTCTACAACTTGGTGCAGAACCTGACCGCGCTGGAAAACGTGGAGCTTGCCAGCGAGATCTGCCGCGACCCGCTGGACCCCGCCGAGACCTTGCGCAGCGTGGGTCTGGGCGAGCGGCTGAACAACTTCCCGGCGCAGCTTTCCGGCGGCGAGCAGCAGCGGGTGTCCATTGCCCGCGCACTGGCCAAAAACCCAAAGCTGCTGCTCTGCGACGAGCCCACCGGTGCGCTGGACTACCGCACCGGCAAGCAGGTGCTGGGTCTTTTGCAGGATACCTGCCGCAAGACCGGACGCACCGTCATCGTTATTACCCACAACACGGCACTGACCGGTATGGCTGACCGCATTATTCAGGTGCGCAGCGGCCGCATCGTGTCCAATCAGGTCAACGAGCACCCGGTGCCGGTGGAACAGATCGAGTGGTGAGAACTGTGCAGAAAAGTTACCGCAAAAATATCCTGCGCGAGATGAAAAGCAGCATCAGCCGGGTGGTGTCCCTGTTTGGCATCGTGGCGCTGGGGGTGATGATGCTTACCGGCCTGATGTGCATTGCCCCCGATATGCGCACTGCGGCCCAGAAGTACTATGTGCAGCAGAATGTGTTCGACCTGCGGGTGCTGTCCACCCTTGGCCTCAGCCAGAGCGATATCAACGCCATTGCCGCTGTGGACGGGGTAGATGCCGTGCAGGCGGTAAAGTATCAGGACGTGGAAGGACACTGGACAGGGGACGAGCAGACCACGGTGGCGCGGCTGTATCAGCTGCCTACCGACCCGCAGGCCGATACGCCGGAGAATATGAACCGCTTGGTGCTGCTGTCCGGCCGGATGCCGGAAGCTGCCGGGGAGTGCGTGGTGCACGTGATGGGCCACGGCAGCCCCGTGGAACTGGGCACCCAGTTGACCCTGCCGGAAGAGACCGAGGGGGTCAGCGGGCAGGTGTTCACGGTGGTGGGCACGGTGCAGGATCCGCTGCATTTTTCCTCCGATTCCGAGAGCAGCACCGTGGGCGATGGCCAGCTGGACTGCATCCTGTTTGTGCCGGAGGGCACTTTGACCGCAGATTATTATACGGTGTGCTATATCAAGGCAGAAAACGCCGGATTGTATGATAATTATTCCGATGAATATCAGGCCGCAGTGGATGCCGTAGCCGAAAAGCTCAAGGCCATCCAGAGCGTGCAGTGCACCGCCCGGCGGGAAGAGCTGATGGACACTGCCAACGACAAGCTGACCGAAGCGCGCGCCGAGTACGACAGCCAGAAGGCCGAAGCGGAGCGTCAGTTTGCCGAGGCGGAGGCAAAGCTTGCGGACGCACAGCAGCAGCTGGATGCCGCCAAGGCGCAGCTGGAAGCCGGGGAAAAGGAGCTTGCCGCCCAGAAGGCTGCCCTGCCGGACACCATGCAGAGCGGTGCCGACAAGCTGGTGAGCAGCGAAGCGCAGGTGCTGGAATTTGAGGAACAGTTACAGCAAATCGAGATGCTGGTCAACCTGAAAAAGGTGGCAGACCCCCTGCTGACCTACGCGGAAGCCGCCCTGCGCAACGCCGAAAAGGCGCTGGACGAAGCCGAGCCGGAGGACGAAGACTACATTGAGCTGCGGGATGCACTGGCCAAGGCGCAGGCCGCTTACGACAACATCTATAACCAGCTGCAAGGCTATCAGCAGCAGCTGGACGCGGGCAAGCGGCAGATGTACAAGCAGGGGCTGATCTCCTCGCCAAACCTTTCCAACGACCAGCTGGTGACCGAAGCCAAGGCTGCGCTGCGCAAGATGAAATTGCAGCTTTTGCAGGGACAGTTGCAGCTGACCACCGGCACAGCCAGCGCCTACACTCAGTTCGATGCCGCACAAAAGCAGCTGGAAGAGGGCTGGGCAGAGTATAACGCCGGGCAGACCCAGCTGGAAGAATCCCGCACCGAATACGAGAGCCAGAAAGCCGAGGCAGAGCAGAAACTGGCAGACGGCCTTGCCCAGCTGAACGATGCCGAGGAGCAGGTGAGCCAGATCAAAAAGGGCGAGTGGTATGTGCTGGACCGCACCTCCACCATGAGCTGTGTCACCTTTGCCCAGTACGCCGACCGCATGGACGCCATTGCCCGGGTGTTCCCGGTGTTCTTCTTCCTTGTGGCGGCGCTGGTGGCTACCACCACCATGACCCGCATGGTGGACGAGAACCGCCTGCAGATGGGCACTTTAAAGGCGCTGGGCTACTCCAATTTCAGCATCGCGGGCAAGTATTTGTTCTACGCGTTGCTGGCTACCATTCTGGGCAGCATTATCGGCATGGTGGTGGGCTTTGTGGTATTCCCCATCATTATCTGGAACGCCTATCAGCTGGTGTTCAGCCTGCCCACCTTCACCCTGCACTTCTACCCGGGTATGGCAGCTGCCAGCGTGGGCATCAGCGCCGCCGTCATCGGCTTTGCCACATGGTACGCCTGCCGTTCCAGTCTGGCCGAAAAGACCGCAGCCCTGCTGCTGCCCCGGGCTCCCGTGGCGGGCAAGCGCATCCTGATGGAGCGCATCACCCCGCTGTGGCAGCGGATGTCCTTCTCCCAAAAGACCACTGCCCGCAACCTGTTCCGGTATAAAAAGCGGTTCTTCATGACCGTGCTGGGCGTGGCGGGCTGCACCGCGCTGCTGCTCATCGGCTTCGGCATTCAGGATTCCCTGCTGCCCATCGTCACAAAGCAGTCTACGGAGCTGACCCACAACGATATGTCCATCACCCTCAGCGACCCCAAAGCCCTGACCATGGAGCAGGGGCTGGCAGAGGAGCTGGACGGCAACAGCGCTGTGCAGAACTGGGGCGCGGTGTATACCAAATCCACCACCATCTACAATGCCGAAGGCGAGAGCGCCAGCGTGAGCATTGTGGCTGCCGCCAAGGACAGCGACCTGACCCGCTACGTCACCTTCCGTACCCGCAAGGGACACAAGGCCATCAGCTTTGACAGCGGCAGCGCCATCCTGACCGAAAAGACCGCCGAGAACTTGGGCCTGCACACCGGTGATACCTTCTGGGTGGAAAACGCCGAGGGCACCCGGGTGGAACTGACCCTGACCGGCATCACGGAGAACTATATGTTCACCCGGCTGTACCTCCCCCGCGCACAGCTGGAAAGCCTGCTGGGCACGGCAGAGATCCCGTGGAACACGGTCTACGGTCAGACAAGTTGCACCGATGCTGCCGGGTATAACGCCCTGCGCACCGACCTGCTGGAATGCAACTATGTCAGCAGCATCAGCTTTACCGAGGACACCACCGAACTGTTCGATAACCTCATCGTCAGTCTGGGCTATGTGGTGGTGCTGATCATCATCTGTGCGGCGGCGCTGGCGGCTGTGGTGCTGTATAACCTGATCAGCGTCAACCTTGGCGAGCGCAAAAAGGAGCTGGCGACCATCAAGGTGCTGGGCTTCTACGATCAGGAAGTGTACCGCTACATCTTCCGCGAGATCGAGCTGCTGGCACTCATCGGCTCCGGCGTGGGTCTGGCGCTGGGTGTGCCGCTGCACAAGTTCATTGTGTTGACCGTGGAGATGGATCAGCTGATGTTCATCCGCACCATTGCTCCCCGCAGCTACCTGCTGGCGGTGGCGCTGACCATGGTGTTTACCGTGGTGGTCTGCTTTGTGATGCGGCGGCACGTCCGGCGCATCAGCATGGTGGAAAGCATGAAGGCCCCGGAGTAAAATTACAAAGCAAAACCATAAAAAGCACCCCCTGCGGCCTGTACGGGCAGACCGCAGGGGGTGCTTGGCTTTTCAGATGCGCAGGGAATTAGAGGCACACATACTTGAGGATGAACAGCACGGTGAGCACATACATCAGCGGGCTGATCTTCTTCTCCTTGGCCTTGCCGGTGATTACATTGATGATGGTCCAGGAGATGATGCCGATGGCGATACCCTCGGAGATGCTGTAAGCGGTGGGCATAGCCAGAATGGTCAGGAAGGCGGGGATGCCCTCGCTGGGATCATTGAAGTCGATCTTGATGGCAGAACCCATCATGTAGAAGCCCACGATGATCAGAGCCGGAGCGGTAGCAAAGCTGGGGATGGTGAGGAACAGCGGGCTGAAGATGGTAGCCAGCAGGAACAGCACGCCGGTGGTCATAGCGGTCAGACCGGTGCGGCCGCCTTCGGTAACGCCGGAGGCACTCTCCACGAAGGTGGTGGTGGTGGAAGTACCCAGCACAGCGCCCACGCAGGTGCCGATGGAGTCCGCCATCAGTGCGCCCTTGATGTTGGGCAGACGGCCGTCCTCGTCCAGCATATCAGCCTTGGAGGCCACGCCGATCAGGGTGCCCAGCGTGTCGAACAGGTCCACGAAGAGGAAGGAGAACATCACGGCGAAGAAGTTGAGCAGGCCAACACCGGAGAAGTCGGTCTTGAACACCTGACCAAAGGTCTCGCCCAGTGCGGAGAAGTCAAAGCTGACAAAGGCGGTGGGGATGACGGAGTACATGCCGGCATCCACATCGGGGACGTAGATACCGGTCAGCTCACACACGATGCCCAGCAGCCAGGTGATCAGGATGCCGTACAGGATGCCGCCCTTGACCCTTTTGACCAGCAGGATGGCGGTGATGACCACACCCAGCAGAGCAAGGATGGCGCCCACGCCCACGCTGTGGAAGGTTGCGCCCTTGAAGTGCTGGTAGGTGACCAGCGTGGAATCGCTGTTGACGATCAGCTTGGCATTCTGCAGGCCGACGAAGGCCACGAACAGGCCGATGCCCACGCTGACGGCGCTCTTCAGGGTCATGGGAATGGCGTTGAAGATGCCCTCGCGCACATTGGTCAGGGACAGTGCAATGAAGATGACGCCCTCAACAAAGACGGCCATCAGAGCCAGCTGCCAGCTGTAACCCATGGTCAGCACGACCGTGTAGGCAAAGTAGGCGTTCAGGCCCATGCCGGGAGCCAGGGCAAAGGGGTAGTTGGCCAGCACAGCCATCAGTGCGGTGGCAATAAAGGATGCCAGCGCGGTGGCGATCAGCACAGCCTTGGAATCCATGCCCGCTGCGGACAGGATGTTGGGGTTGACGGCAAGGATGTAAGCCATGGTCATGAAGGTGGTGATACCGGCCATGATCTCGGTCTTTACATCGGTGTGGTTTTCTTTCAGGTGAAAGAACTTTTCTAACATGAGAAACCTCCTGCTTCCAATAAAACACTCCGCCGGTTGCGGACGGCGGAGAAAGAACAGCTCCCATTCTATCAGTTGAAAACGTTTTTGTCCACACCAGAAACACACAAATTTCGCAATTTGTTCAAATTTTCTTAAATAAGTATGACTTATCTCGCAAAAAATCTAGCATATTTTAGTAATTTGGACGGAATGCAGGCGATATGTGCAGAAAAAATGTGTGAGGGAAAAAAGTAGTTCCGAAACACCCTGCGGGTGTTTCGGAACTACAAATAAAATATTTTTTACAAATTACCGGCGCTTACAGCGTCTCTACCCGGTCGAACAGATCCTTTGCGGCTTCCACGGCGTCCTTGCTACCAAAGGCCACCCGTACGCCGCCGGACAACACATCAGACAGGGCGGCGGCCTGTGCTTTGAGCAGGGCAGCGTCCACGCTGCACAGCGCCTTGCGGTCGGCGGCGAGCATCTCGTCCGTGATGCCGCAGAAGTACCGGTGATCCAGCTCCCGGGCGGCGGCACGCGCCTTGCGGGGCGTGTCCAGCTTGGCGGCGGTGCCCACGATGAATTCGTCCAGATCCCGGGCGGTGTAGTCCCGGGCGGCAAGGGCGGCAGGGGCATTTGCAAAGATCTCGTAGCTTTCCCGCAGGTGGGGGTCCCGGTAGGTGTACAAAAACTCGATGCCGTCGGCGCAGAGCATTCCTGTGCCGTAGGCACCGCCCACCTCCCGGATGGTGTGCCACAGGTATTCGTAGCTCATCACCCGTGCCAGCACCCGGCGGCGGCTGTCCCGGGGCATGGGCCATGCCAGCACATCGTAGTTCACGCTGCCATCAATGATAAAGGCTTCGTTCACCGGGGGCGTCAGAGGCTGGGTGTAGGGGTGCGCCGGGGTGCGCCGGGCGGCGGCAAAGCGGCTTTCCGGCAGCAGGGCGCGCAGTTTTTCCAATGCGTCCTCGGAGCCGTGCAGGCTGACGGTCAGGGCGGCAGTCTGCAGCACCCGGCTGCGCACAGCGTCCAGCTTTGCGCCCAGTGCGGACCAGTCGGCCTTTTCCAGCAGACTGCACAGGAAGTGGTAGTAGCTCACGCCGGTGCAGGCTTCGTCCGCAGCACCCTCTACATAATAATGGGCGCGGGCGCGGGTGGAGGCAAACTCGTTGCCCTGCTGGATGAACAGCTGCTCCATGCGCAGCTTCAGCTGGCTGACCACCCGGGCATAGGCGGCTTCGGCGGCAGCGCCGGTAAGGACGGTATCGTACAGCCACTCGCCGCCGATCTCCACCGCCTTTTCCAAGCTGCGTTCCAGCAGGCTCAGGCAGAGGGTCAGTTTCGCGTGGCAGGGAGCGCCCTCCTGCCGCCCGGTCCAGAGATCCAGCTGGGCGCGGCTGTCGCCCAGCCATGTGCTGCGCAGGGTGTTCAGCTGCTGGGCGGTATGGGCGGGGGTATCCAGCTCGTCCAGCACATCGGTGAGCAGGTTCAGGTATTGCAGCTCCTCCGGGGTGACAGTGCCAAGATCATAGTAGAAATTCAGGTACAGGCTGCCGGCAGAGGGGTGGCGCAGCAGGGTGGCACCGGCCAGCTGCTCGGCGCTGCCCTGCGGGGTGGCATCGCCCGCGCCAAGGTCGGCGGCGGTGAGGGGGTGCTCCAGCACCAGCTTGCCATCGGTGCGTGCCGGGGCGGCGGCTTCCTCGGTCTTGGGTGCAGTGGGAATTTGCAGCACCTGCACCGGGGCGGGGGCAAACAGCTCCCGCAGCAGGGTGTCGAACCAGCCCTCCTCCAGTTTGCTGCGCAGGGCGGCAAAGAGCTTGTCCGTGTGCAGCAGCAGGGCGGCATCGCCGGTGTGCAGCCAGCCGGTGGCGGCGTTGATGGCGTCCAGCACGCCGTCCGGCAGGCTGCCCGGGCGCTCCAGCGAGGCAAACTCGGCCTCGTTCAAAGCGGCCAGCAGCAGGTCGTGGGGGATGCCGGTCTTTAGCAGCTCGTCCACGGCCTTGCGCACGGCGGTGGCAAACTTGCGGGCAGAATCCACCGTAGCACCGCGCAGCAGCAGCTCCAAGGTGGGCTGCAGGGTGCTGTCATCAAAGCCGATGTCGATATCTGCGCCCAGCTGCTCGGCCAGCAGCGCGGCCTTGAGGGGAGAGCTGTTGGTGCTCAGCAGCGCACCCAGCAAAATCTCCACACCCAGCTGCCGCTCACGGTCGGCAAATGCGCCGGTGTACCATGCCAGCGCGCACTGCACCTCATCCGGCTTGGGCTGGTCGGTGTAGTAGGGCAGCTCCACGAATGCGCCGGGCTGCTCGTCCTGCATGGTCAGGCGGGGACGGGCAGCGGCCTTGGGCATCTTGGACAGGTAGTCCTTATCCAGCCGTGCCAGCTTATCGGCCATATCCATCTTGCCGTACAGGGTGATGCAGCAGTTGTCGGCGCTGTAATGGCGGCGGTACACCCGCTGGTATTTCTCATAGGTCAGAGCGGGGATGGACGCCGGGTCGCCGCCAGACACAAAGCCGTAAGCGGTATCCGGGAACATCGCCCGTTGCAGGGCGTTTTGCAGCTGAGCATCCGGGGAGGCCAGCGCACCCTGCATTTCATTGTAGACCACACCGCTGACCGTGCCGTCTGCATCCCGGTGCCAGCCCTCCTGCTCGAACACCGCAGAGTCCACCATAGCCAGTGGGCAGAACACCGCGTTCAGGTAAACGTCCATCAGGTTGCAGAAATCGGTCTCGTTGGGGGTGGCAAAGGGGTAGACCGTTTTGTCCGGGAAGGTCATCGCATTGAGGAAGGAAGCCATGCTGCTTTTGAGCAGCTGCACGAAGGGGGAGCTGACGGGGTATTTTTCGCTGCCCGCCAGCACGGAGTGCTCCAGAATGTGGAACACGCCGGTGTCATCGGAGGGGAAGGTGCCGAAGCCGATGCCAAAGGCCTTGTTGACGTCCTCGTTCTCCACCAGCAGCACGGCTGCGCCGCTGACGTCATGGGTGAGCAGGGTCAAAGTACCGTGCTGCTCGGGGCAGTCCTCGGTGCGCAGGACGGTATAACCGGGATAGTGTGCCATTTTTATTCTCCTTTACGGGATGTTTTTCACAGAGGATGCGCCTGCGGCTCAGCCGCCGAACAGGCCGAAAAAGCTGGTGTGGGTCACGCCCAGCACAAGGAAAAGAGCAATCAGGGCGAACAGCACGCCGATGATGATGTCCATCTGGTGCACCGTGAGCGGGAATTTATCGTAGAGTTTTTCCTTGGGGTTTACAAAGTCCTTGCGGCCGTTGTCCAGCAGGCGCTTTTTGCCCTGCTCAAAATCGGCCTTCTGCGCCTGCAATTCTGCCTGCTGGCGGGCAAGTTCTGCCTCGCGGGCGGCCAGTGCGGCCTCGCGGCGTTCAAGCTCGGTCTGGGTATCCGGGGTGAGCTGTGCCATGGAAAGTCCCTCCTGTAAGCATAAGATGTTTTCCTTATGATACCACAAAAATGTGGACAAAAAAAGCACCCGCAGTGCAAAGACTGCGGGTGCAAAGGGGGATGATGAGGAGATTACTTCTTAGCCAGATACTTGCGGATATCAATGGCGACAGCCACGATAATGACAAGACCCTGAACGATGTAGGTGTAGGAGGAGTTGACGTTCATGAACTGCAGAGCGACCTTCATCAGCTCAAAGACCAGAACGCCGACCAGAACGCCGGGCACAGTACCAACGCCGCCGGTGGTGGAAACACCGCCGATGGTGCAGGCTGCGATGGCGTCCAGCTCATAACCCATTGCAGTGTTGACGGATGCGCCGCCGGACTTTGCAGCCAGCAGGCAGCCTGCCAGACCGAACATGCAGGAGGCCAGGATGTAGATGCGGATCTTGGTGGCGTTGACGTTGACACCAGCCACCTCGGCAGCAGCTTCGTTGCCGCCGATGGCGTACATATACTTGCCGTGGCGGGTCTTATTGTACAGGAACCAGAAGCAGACAGCCACGATCAGGGCAATCCAGATCAGCACGGGGATGGCGAGGAAGGTGTCCTTTGCCAGTGCGGTGAAGTTGGAGTTCAGAGAGCCGATGGGGGTACCGCCGGTGTACACCAGACAGATACCGTAGACCACCTGCTGCATACCCAAGGTAGCAATGAAGGGCTGCACCTTCAGGTAGCTGACCACCAGGCCGTTGCACAGACCCACGATGGCGCAGATAGCAATGACCAGAACGAATACCAGCGGGGTGGAGATGGTGGGCATGTTGGGGTAGAACTTGCCGGAAGCGCCTTCGGTCTGCGCAAAGATGCAGGCCAGGCAGGCGGCAAAACCGGCCAGACGGCCAGCAGACAGGTCGTTACCGGTGGTGATCAGGCAGCCGGAAATGCCCAGCGCAATGATGTAGCGGATGGACACGTTCTTGAACAGGTTGATCATGTTGGTGCCAGAGAAGAAGTTGGGGTGAATGATGCCAACGATCAGAGTGACGGCCAGCATCATTATGATAATGGCGTTGTTGCTGAGCCACTTGCCCACAGCCTTGCCATTCAATTTTTTGGTAGCTTCCACGATAGACAGCCTCCTTAATTACTGATTTGCCGCAGCTGCGTCAGGTGCGGTCTCGAACTGGGTAGCCAGCGCCATGATGTTCTCCTGGGTGGCATCCTTACCGTTGATAAAGCCGGTGATGCGGCCATCGCACATGACCATGACACGGTTGGACATACCAATGATCTCGCTCATTTCAGAGGAGATCATGATAATGCTCTTGCCCTGCTTGGCCAGATCGGCGATGATGCAGTAAATTTCGTACTTTGCACCGACGTCGATGCCACGGGTAGGCTCGTCTAGAATGAGCACATCGGGGTTGTTGGCCAGCCAGCGGGCAATCAGCACCTTCTGCTGGTTGCCGCCGGAAAGGCTCTTGATCTGGGTCTTGGGGCTGGGCACCTTGATGGCCATCTTTTCCTTGTTGGTAGCCACTAGATCGAGGATCTTTTTGTTGTCCAGCATGATGGGGCCCTTGCGCAGGGCATCCAGAGAAGCGATGGAGATGTTATCGGCAACGCTCAGCACGCCCAGAATGCCGGTAGCACGGCGGTCCTCGGTCAGCAGAGCAACGCTCTTGCGGATGGCATCGCGGGGCTGCTTGATATTGACCTCCTCGCCCTTGATCCACACCTTACCGGAGGTATGGGCACGCAGGCCGAAGATGCCTTCCATCAGCTCGGTACGCTGCGCGCCCACCAGACCGGCAACGCCCAGAATCTCGCCCTTTTTCAGCTCAAAGCTGCAGTGACGGAAGGAACGGGGATGGATGGAGGTAAAGTCCTCCACCTTCATCATGACCTCGTCCGAGGGCACGTTCTCCAGCGGGGGGAAGAGGTTAGACAGCTCACGGCCGACCATCTTTGCAATGATCTCTTCCTTGGTCATGTTGGCAACGTCCCACTTGCCGATGTACTGGCCATCGCGCATGATGGTGACTTCGTCCGCGATGACCTTGATCTCGTCCATCTTGTGGCTGATGTAGACCAGAGCAACGCCCTGCTCCTTCAGCTCCCGCATGATGCGGAACAGGCTCTCGACCTCGTTTGCGGTCAGAGAGGAGGTGGGCTCGTCCAGGATCAGCACCTTGCAGTTGGCGGAAACAGCTTTAGCAATTTCCACCATCTGCATCTGGGCGATGCTCAAAGAACCCAGCTTTGCATGGGGGTCGATGTCCAGCTTCAGTTTCTTCAGCAGTTCATCGGTATCTTTGTACATTTTGGCATGGTCCACAACGGTGACAACGCCGTATTTCTTGGTGGGGTAGCGCCCCAGCCAGATATTCTCAGCCACGGTACGGGCCGGAATGGGCTGCAGCTCCTGATGCACCATGGCGATGCCACGATCCAGTGCATCCAGCGGGGTGGGGATGTTTACCTTCTGCCCCTCGTATTCGATCTCGCCCTCGTCCATCTTGTAAATGCCGAACATGCATTTCATCAATGTGGACTTACCGGCGCCATTTTCACCCATCAGCGCCATGACCTTGCCCGGGCGAAGCTCCAGCTGTGCGTGATCCAGCGCTTTGACACCGGGGAAGGTCTTGACCACGCCTTTCATTACCAGACGGTATTCTGACATTCCGCAAAAGCCTCCTTTATGGTTGTTTACAGGCGGGCAGGTTTTTTCTAAAATAAGGCGCGTGCGCGGAGAAGATTTCTCGCACGCACGCGCTTTTTAGCTTTCGTTCAAGCCGTTAAGGCCTGCTGCGCACCTTGCATTGGTTCCGGGAAACTTTAGTCTTCCTTCAGGTACTGAGAAGCGTTGTCCTTGGTGACCTTGACGTAGTCGACCCAGTAGTACTTCTCAACATCCTTGCCCTCGACGAACAGCTTGGTAGCCTCGGCAGCCTTGGTAGCCTGACCAACGTCGTCGTTCAGAACGGTACCGGTCATGTTGCCATCGACAACGTTCTGCACAGCCTCTACCAGAGCATCGACGCCCACCAGGTAGACGTCCTTGCCAACGGTGCGGCCAGCCTGCTGGATGGACTGCAGAGCGCCCAGTGCCATTGCGTCGTTGTTGCAGAACACAACTTCGATCTTGTCGCCGTACTGAGACAGAGCGTTTGCAACGTCCTGCTGAGCGGTGGTCTGATCCCAGTTGTCCAGGTACTCGTACAGGCACTCGACTTCCTTGTTGGCGTCGGTCAGAGCCTTGATGGAGTACTCGGTGCGGTACTGAGCATCGATGTTCTCGGGGTCGCCCTTGCACATGATGTAGGTGATCTTGCCGTCGCCGTTGATATCGCCCTGAGTCTCGGTCTCGAGGATCAACTCGCCCTGATAAGTACCGGACTGACGAGCGTCAGCACCGACGTAGCAGCACTTGCCCTTGTAGGAATCCAGAACGCTCTCCTCGGGCTCACGGTTGATGAACACGATGGGGGTGCCGGAGGGAGAAACGGTGTCAACGATGGTCTGAGCGGAAGTGGTCTGGACGGGGTTGATGACCAGCACGTCCACGCCCTGCTGCAGGAAGGTGTTGATCTGCTCGGTCTGGGTGTTCTGGTCGTTCTTGCCGTCCATGATGGTGACGGAGTAGCCCATGTCCTTCAGGTACTCTTCCAGATCGGAGCGGTACAGGGTCATGAAGTTATCAGCAAACTGATAGATGCAAACGCCGATGTTGGCAGAGCCGTTGGTAGCAGCGGCAGAAGCAGCGGTGGAAGAAGCAACGCTGGAAGCAGCGGTGCTGGTGGAGGAAGAGCCGCCGCAAGCGGTCATAGCAGCGGTAGCGCCCACAACAGCGGAAGCCTTCAGGAAGTCGCGACGAGAAATCATTTTCATAATAGTAATCTCCTTCATTTGTGTGTCACAGCATATTCACAGACGCATTTGTCGCATACGTCCGTAATCCCTGACAGTATTATACCCTTGTATGGGGGTGTTCCGCAAGAGAATAAGTTCACAATATTGGTGCAAATGTTTTGTTACGTTTCTACAAAAGCGGACCAAAGGTTACAAAATCTTTTCGCGAATTATCACAACTTTTCATGCCGATGCAACCAACATACAAATATGATGAAGGTATGTAAAAAAACATGCTTGAACATGACTGAATGTTGCATGACTGCTAAAAAACCGCGAAAAGGGGCGATACATTTCTTGAAAGATATTTTCAGGGATACTACACAGCGGAAAGAAAACGCCTTTTATACACTCTTACCGGAAGGGAAAAACAACACGGGTCGAGAAAAATGTTTACTCCCCGGGTGGGGCGGCACTGTACCTTTATAGTAACAGGGCGGTCAGGGCGCAGCGAACGTTTTTGGTGGCAGTGCCCGAAATACGAGCGGCCGTTTTCTGCGTGCTACGCCGACCGGGAAGATAAAACTGACGCAGCAGCGTTGTACCTTGAAAATTCAAAATATACGTTTCGGATAATGTATGCGCAAAAATACCCGCTGGCCCTGCAAAAGTGCACACTGTCGGGCACGGCGGGCGGGTGATATCCTGTGTACAGAGCCCGGGACACCGGACGAAAGGAGGAAGAACATCATGGGGCAGACAAAGCCCGCCGCCGGGCTGAAGAGCCTGAACCGCGCCGCCGACACCCTGAGCACCCTGCTGGCGCAGGAGGTGAAGGAGCTGAACGAGCGGCAGAAGGCCGCCCGGCGGGAGAACACCCCCGACCCCGGGATGATGAAGGGGCTGAAGGAGGCTACCGCCGTACTCAAGGATCTGGCGGGTGTGGTAAAGACCCTGAACGATCAGGGCACAGAGCTGGAAGGAACGGAGTGCGGCGTGGTGCTGCTGCCGCCGGTGGAACAGGAGGAGAAGGAATGAACAGAACCGAGCGGGCAGTCATTGTGTGGAAGCCGCAGCCCCGGCAGCTGGAATTTATGCGCAGACCGGAGCCGGAGGCACTGTACGGCGGCGCGGCGGGCGGCGGCAAGAGCGATGCACTGCTCATCGAAGCGCTGCGGCAGGTGCACATCCCGCATTACCGGGCGCTGATCCTGCGCAAGACCTACCCACAGCTTTCCGACCTTGTGGATAAGAGCCAGATGTACTACCGCCGGGCTTTCCCGGAGGCGCAGTACAACGCTACCTCCCATGTATGGGTCTTTCCCAGCGGAGCGAAGATCTGGTTCGGCTCCATGCAGTACACCAAGGACCGCACCAACTATCAGGGCAAAGCCTACGATTTTATCGGCTTTGACGAGCTGACCCACTTTGAGTGGGACGAGTATAGCTACATGATGAGCCGCAACCGCCCCACCGGGCCGGGCACCCGGGTGTATATGCGTGCCACCACCAACCCCGGCGGCATCGGCCACGGCTGGGTGAAGGCGCGGTTCATCACCCCCGCCCCGCCCGGTACACCCATTGTGGAAACCGTCACGGTGCGTCTGCCGGACGGCACCGACCAGCAGATGGAGCGGGCGCGGGTATTCATCCCGTCCAGCGTGTTCGATAACCCTGCCCTGCTGGCCAACGACCCCGGGTATCTGGCAAGCCTTGCCAGCCTGCCGGAGGCGGAAAAGCAGGCGCTGCTCTACGGCAGCTGGGACAGCTTTTCCGGGCAGGTGTTCACCGAATGGCGCAACGACCCGGCACATTATCAGGATCAGCGCTGGACCCACGTCATTGCGCCCTTTGCCATCCCCAAGCACTGGCCCATCTGGCGCGGGTACGACTTTGGCTTTTCCAAGCCCTTTTCGGTGGGGTGGTATGCGGTGGACGAGGAGGGGCGGCTGTACCGCATCAAGGAGCTGTACGGCTGCACCGGACGTCCCAACGAGGGCCTGCGCATCGACCCGGTGGAGCAGGCCAAGCGCATCCGGGAGGCTGAGCAGAACGACCCGCTGCTGCGGGGCAGGGTGATCCACGGGGTGGCAGACCCCGCCATCTTTGACGAGAGCCGGGGCGAGAGCATTGCGGCCATGATGGAGCGCAGCCCGCATTTTTTGCACTGGCAGCCCGGGGACCACACCCGGCTGGCAGGTAAGATGCAGTTCCACTACCGGCTGCGGTTCGCGCCGGACGGGCGGCCGATGCTGCAGGTGTTCAGCAGCTGCAAGCACTTCATCCGCACCCTGCCGAACCTTGTGTACGACGAGAGCAATGTGGAGGATATCGACACCCGGCAGGAGGACCACATCTACGACGAGTGCCGCTATGTGCTGATGGAGCATCCCATCAGCCCGCCCGAGGCCTCTGCCGCGCCGCCAAGGCCGGACGACCCGCTGGAGCTGCACCGGCAGGCGCGGTTCTACCGCATCTGAAAAACAGGACAGAAAGGAAAGACTATGGAAGATACAAGAGCAGAAGCTTTGCCCATCGGCGCGGCAGAGGCGGCGGCTGCGCTGCAGACGCTGCAGCGCTACAAGGCGGGCAAGGCGGCGCTGGACAAGCGCCTGATCGATAACGAACTGTGGTTCCGCATGGGACACTGGAAAAACTACCGCGACCCGCTGATGCCCGGCAAGGCGCAGCCTTCCAGCGGGTGGCTGTTCAACAGCATTGCCAACAAGCACGCCGATGCCATGGACAACTACCCCGAGCCCATGGTGCTGCCCCGGGCGGCAGACGACCAAGCCACAGCGCAGGCGCTTTCCAGCGTGCTGCCGGTGGTGCTGGAGCAGGCGGATTACGAGCAGGTGTACAGCGATGTCTGGTGGCGCAAGCTCAAACAGGGCACTGGCGTTACCGGCATCTTCTGGGACCCGGCGGCGCGGGGCGGGCTGGGCGACATTGCGGTGCGCAGCGTTAACCTGCTGATGCTCTACTGGGAGCCCGGCGTGCAGGATATTCAGGACTCGCCGGATCTGTTCCACCTCAGTTTAGAGGACACTGCCCGGCTGACTGCGCAGTACCCGCAGCTGACGGGGCACGCCGCCGGGGTGGTGGACGTGCCCCGGTACATCCACGAGGACGGCCAGACCACCGCCAACAAGAGCGTGGTGGTGGACTGGTACTATAAGCGCCCGGACGAGAACGGCAAATTGCGGCTGCACTACTGCAAGTTGTGCAACGGCGTGGTGCTGTATGCCAGCCAGAACGACCCGGCGCTGGCGGCGCGCGGATTGTACGACCACGGCAAGTACCCCTTTGTGTTCGACCCGCTGTTCGTGGAGGAGGATTCCCCTGCCGGGTTCGGCTACATCGACGTGATGAAGGACTGCCAGAATGCCATTGATAAGATGAACCACGCCATGGACGAGAACGTGCTGCTGGCCTCCCGCCAGCGGTATGTGCTCAGCGATACCGCCGGTGTGAATGAGGAGGAGCTTGCCGACCTGAGCCGGGACATTGTGCACGTTGTGGGCCGATTGAACGAGGACAGCTTCCGTCCGCTGCAAACGGCGGGCTTGCAGGGCAACAGTCTGAGCTACCGCAACAGCCGCATCGAGGAGCTGAAGGAGATCAGCGGCAACCGTGACCTGACGCAGGGCGGCACCACCGGCGGCGTGACCGCCGCCAGCGCCATCGCTGCCTTGCAGGAGGCAGGCAGCAAGCTGAGCCGGGATATGCTCAAGAGCGCCTACCGCGCCTTTGCAAGGCAGTGCTACCTTATCATTGAGCTGATGCGGCAGTTCTACGACGAGCAGCGGGTGTTCCGTATCACCGGGCAGCGCGGCGAGAGCGAATTCGTGCCCTTCTCGGCGCAGGGTCTGCGTGCAAAGCCCGTGCCCGCCGTGGGCGGGGTGGAGCTGGGCAGCCGGGAGCCTGTCTTTGACATCGTGGTCAGCGCCGCCAAAAAGAGCACCTTCAGCCGCCTGTCCCAGAACGAGACCGCCAAGGAGTGCTACAAGCTGGGCTTTTTCGACCCCGCCAACGCGGACGCTGCCCTTGCGGCGCTGGAAATGATGGATTTTGAAGGGGTGGAAAAGGTGCGCGCCCGGGTGCGGCAGAACGGCACGCTGGCGCAGCAGCTGTTGCAGCTGCAGGGGCAGATGGCAAGACTGTCTGCCGCTCTTGCGCAGCAGCCCGGCGGCACCCAAACGGCGCAGGACACCGCCGGTCTGACGGCACAGCTGCCGGTGGCGGCGGCTGCCCGCGCCATGAACTGGAACGGAAAGGAGGTGAAGTGAGATGATCAAGGTATGTTACAGCGAGCTGGACGGACCCAAGGGGCTGAGCCTGCGGCTGGAAGCCGCCGGTCACGCGGGCTACGCGCCCGCCGGGCAGGATATCGTATGCGCTGGCGCAAGCACCCTGATGCAGGCGCTGGTGTACCTGCTGGCAGGGGAGGAGAGCGCCCGCAGCGATGCCTGGGACGAGCCGGAGGGCCCGCGCCTTGCCGTGGCAGCACAGGCCCCGGTAGCGCCGTGGGTGCAGGGCGCATTTGAACTGGCCAAGGCGGGCTTTACCCTGCTGGCAGAGCGCTACCCGGACAATCTGCGCTTTGCGGATGTGAGCCGCAGCGGACAGCAGAGCATGATGGACTTGCAGCTGTTTGCGGAGGGGGAAGCCGCACCTGCGTTGAGCCCGGCACAGACCCGGCAGGCAGTGGCTGCGGGCACCCTGAAGCCGGAAGCCCCCGCCGCGCAGCCGGAAGCGCCCCGGCAGACCCCGGCAGAGCCGGAGCCGCAGCCGGAAACACCCGCACAGCCGGAGCGCCCGATGCTGCCGCCTCTGCCGCTGCCGGTGCAGAACACGGTGCACAGCCTGCACGCCCGCTGGGCGGCAGAGGAAGCCGCCATGCGCCGCAGCCAGCCGGGCTTTGACCTGAAAGCAGAGCTGAAGAACCCGGAGATGCGCCGCCTGATGCAGCTGCCCGGCATGCGGGTGCAGGACGCCTACCGCCTTGCCCACTACGAGGATGCCCTGCGCACCACGGCACAGACCGTGGAGCAGGGGGTAGTAGAGCGGGTGCAGCAGCGCGCCGCGCGTCCGCTGGAAAACGGCCTGCGCCCCGGCGCAGCTGCCTCGGTACGGCCGGACGTAGCCGCCATGACCCGCGCCCAGCGGGAGGCCTTGGAGCGCCGTGTGCTGCACGGTGCACAAATTGAACTTTAACCTGACAGGAGAAAGGAAAAAAGCATGATGAATTTTAACATCCAGCTGTTTGCGGACGCGCAGACCAACACCACCGGCACCATGTCGGTGGAGATGAAGACCTTTTACGAGAAGCGCCTGATCGATCAGGCAGAGCCGCGCCTTGTGCACGACCAGTTTGCGGATTACTACCCTGTGCCCCAGAACGGCGGCAAGACCATCGAGTTCCGCAAGTACGACAGCCTGCCCAAGGCCAGCACCCCGCTGACCGAGGGTGTTACCCCCAATGGTCAGGCCCTGAACGTGACCAGTATCACCAGCGACCTGCACCAGTACGGCGGCTGGACCCCGCTGACCGATGTGCTGCAGATGACTGCCATCGACAACAACGTGGTGCAGGCTACCCGTGTGCTGGCAAGTCAGGCAGGCCGCACCATGGACAGCATCACCCGCGATGTGCTGGCGGGCGGCACCAATGTCATTTACGCCCCGAAGCTGGGCGCAGACGGTGCCGAGACCGCCGTTACCAGCCGCAAGGCGCTGGACAAGAGCTGCACCCTGACCCCGAAGCTGTTCTTTCAGGCTGCGGCGCAGCTGGGCGCAATGAACGCCGACCCCATCGGTGACAGCTACGTTGCCATCATCCACCCCTATGCGGCCTACGACCTCAAGACCTGCAAGGAGTTCATGGAGGTGCACAAGTACGCCGACCCCGACACCATGTTCCGCGGCGAGATCGGCAAGCTGGGCAACATCCGCTTTATCGAGACCAGCGAGGCCAAGATCTGGAAGGACGACACCTGCCCGGCGGGTCTTGCGGTGTTCGGTACGCTGGTGCTGGGCGCCCACGCCTACGGCGTGACCGAGCTGGAGGGCGGCGGTCTGGAACACATCGTCAAGCAGCTGGGCTACGGTGACGACCCGCTGAACCAGCGCGCCTCTGTGGGCTGGAAGGGTATGCGCGCCGCCGAGCGTCTGGTGGAGCAGTACATGGTGCGCATCGAGAGCGTGTCCAGCTACTCTGCCACCGCTGCCGCCAACTAAGGAGGTGCCCATGGCTGAAAAGAACGTGCGCATCCGGCTGTTCAAGGACAACAGCCGCTACAAGGGTGATCTGTTCGTCAGCGTCAACGGCGTGAACTACAAGATCCGCCGTGGCGTGGAAGTGGAGGTGCCGCCTGCTGTGGCCGAGGTGCTGGAGCACAGCCAGCGTCAGGACGAGCTGACCGCTGCCCGCATTGCCGCTGCGGAGAACGCGGCGCAGTAAAATAAGCGCTGCCCGGCTGGGAGAAATGCCCCCGGCCGGGCTTTTTATAAAAAGGATGTGATGAGATGACCATAGGAGAGGCTTTGGAGCGTGCCGAGCAGCTGCGCCCAAACTGCCGCATTGAAACCGAGACCCGGCTGCAATGGCTGCGGGAGGCGGACGCATTGCTGCGCACAAAGCTGTTTGACCGCGCCGCCGCCGGGGCGTTTGACGCCGTGGGCGCAGACCGTCCGTGGGAGCAGCCGGTACAGGATGACCAGACGCTGCTGGCACCGCCGCCCTTTGATGCCCTGTACCCGCACCTGCTGTGTGCGCAGATGGATGCCGCCTTGGGCGAGACCGACCGCTACGCCGGGGAGCAGGCACAGTACAACGCTCTGTACGCAGAGTTGGCGGTCTGGCTGCGGCAGAACTACCCGCCCCGCAGCCGGGCGCAGTGGCGCTGGTAAGGGGGGGTGAAGCGATGGTACTGGCAGACAGAATACGGCTTGCCAACACCCGGCAGCTGCTGCGGGCCTTTGGTGGCCTGAACGAGACCTACGGCTGCTCGGAGGCGGAATACAGCGCCGGAGTGAACTTTTCCACCCGGGATTTTCCCGCACTGAGCACCCGCACGCCCCGCCGCAAACTGCGGGCGCTGACCGGACTGAACGGGATGTACCACCTGAACGGTCTGCTGACCGTCTGCGGGCGGGATATCACCTATACCCCGGACGATGCCGCCGCCCTGGCGGTGGCGAAGCTGGACGCCGTGACCGACGGCCGCAAGGCGCTGGTGGGCATCGGTACAAAGATCCTGATCTTCCCGGACAAGCTGGCCTTTGATACGGCAGACGGCAGTGTGACCGCACTGGGGGCGCTGTGGACGGCAGCGGGCAAAAGCGTGACCTTTGCCCCCTGTGATGCCGCAGGCAAGACCTATCAGGTGGAGGCCTTTGGCCGGGAGGAGCCCGCCGAACCCGCAGACGGGCAGCTGTTTTTAAAGGTAGAGGATGCCGACCATCCGTGGCGGTACGACAGCACGCTGGAGATGTACAGCAAAAACTCCGGCAGCTGGGCAGCCATCCCGCTGGAATACTGCCGCATCACGGCGGCAGGGCTGGGCAAGCTGTTCCGGCAGTGGGACACCGTGACCGTGCAGGGCGCAGCCGCCGAAGCGGCAGGGCAGAGCCCGGAGCTGAACGGAGACCAAATCGTGTATGACGTGGGCGAGGACTGGCTACGGGTGCGCTGCACCCCGCAGGGCGAGTATTTCTACGGTACACTGGTGCAGAACGCCGCCGCCGCCCAGTGGCAGAGCATGGACGGCAAACAGCACCGCAGTGTGGAAGCCGCCCAGACGGTATCCATGGAGCGCCGGGTGCCGGAACTGGATTTTGTGACCGAGTGCGACAACCGGGTGTGGGGCTGCAACAGCAAGGAGAACGTTATCTACGGCTGCAAGCTGGGCGACCCCACCAACTGGTTCAGCTACCGGGGCATCGCTGCGGACAGCTACGCCGTCACTGTGGGCAGCGACGGTGCCTTTACCGGGGCGGCTTCCTGCATGGGCTATGCGCTGTTCTTCAAGGAGAACACCCTGCACAAGCTGTACGGCTCCAAGCCTTCGGATTTTCAGCTTTCCAGCCTGCGCTGCCGGGGCGTAGCCAAAAACGCCGCCCGCAGCCTGTGCGTGCTGAACGAGACGTTGTATTATCTCTCGCCGGACGGTGTTATGGCGTGGGACGGCAGTCTGCCCACCAAGGTGTCCGGTGCGCTGGACGCTGCAAAGCTTTCCAACGTGCAAAGCGCTGTGGGCGGCGCGCTGGATGGCCGGTACTACCTGCACATCTCCCGGGAGAATGCCCGGCTGCTGGTCTATGATACCGAGAAGGGGCTGTGGAGCGAGGAGGACGTCTGCTCCTGCGATATGACCAGCACCGGCGGGCAGCTTTATCTGTGGGACGGACAGGCGCTGTGGGCGGCAGACCCCACCCGCGAGCCGGACTGGCAGAGCACCGACGGCGTGGAAACGGACATCCCCTTTGAGCTGGTCACCGGCGATGTGGGGCTGGACGGCACCGAGCAGCGGTACCTCTCCCGGCTGACTTTGCGGCTGGACGCCGAGTGCACCAGCACAGTAGAAGTGGCGGTGAGCTATGACGGCGGCGCGTGGGAGACAGTGGCCTCCCTTGCCGCCCAAGGCAGCCGCCGCAGCTATGACCTGCCCTTTGTACCCCGGCGGTGCGGGTCGCTGCGGCTGCGGCTGCGCGGCAAAGGGCAGATCACCCTGCGCGGACTTGTGCGCACCATCGCCCCGGCAAAGGGAAAATTATGGGAGGAGGATGCCTCATGGCAAGCATGAACGGCCTGAGCAAACTGGGCCTGCCCAAGTTCAGCGATAACATGGACCCGGAGGATGCCCGGGCACTGCGCAGCTATCTGTACCAGATGCAGGAGCAGCTGCAGTATGTACTGACCAATCTGGATACGGAAAATATGTCCGACACCCTGCGCAGCAAGCTGCAGGGATTATAAGAACGAAAGGAGAATTATATGGCATCCAAAAAGAAGGAGGAACTGCTGCAGCCGGAGGTGCAAACGCAGGCACAGCCCGCTGCGCAGTCCACTTACAGCGCCGAGGGGCTGAACAGCCGCGCCGATGTGGAAAAGGCCATGGCAAACGTCAGCTACCGCCCCGGTCAGCAGGTGACCGATGCGGCCGACGCCCTGAAGCAGTGGCAGCAAAACCGCCCTGCAGACTACCAGAGCAGCTATCAGGATAAGATCAACAGCCTGCTGGGGCAGCTGCTGGAGCGGGAGAATTTTCAGTATAGCTACACCCGTGACCCGCTTTACCGCCAGTACGAGCAGCTGTATACCCAGAACGCCCACAACGCCAGCGCGGACGCGGCGGCGCAGGCCGCTGCTCTGACCGGCGGCTATGGTTCCAGCTATGCCACCAGTGCGGCGCAGCAGGCCTATCAGCAGCAGATCGGCGGGCTGGCCAGCGCCATCCCCACCCTGTACAATCTGGCGCTGGATACCTATCAGAGCGGCGGCGAAGAACTGGTGAACCGGCTGGACCAGCTGAACGGACAGGAGCAGAATGCTCAGACCCTGTACGACCGGCAGCTGCAGGACTATTACACCCAATTGCAGCAGAAAGGCGAGGCGTACAACGACGCCTATGCCAAAGACTACGGCCAGTATCAGGAGCACCTGAACCGGCTGGACACCCTGCACGGCTACTACACCGCGCAGGAGCAGGCGGAAATCAGCCAGCGCCAGCAGACTTTCAATAACATCATGACGGTGCTGGGGGTCATCGGGGACGTGGTGCAGCTGGCCATTACCGGCACCACCGGTCTGGGCACGCTGGCGGGCAGCCTGCTGAACACCGGGTACAACATCTACTCCGGCAACCGCGCCTACGAGGCCGAGCGCGCTGACACCCAGTGGAGCCAGCAGATGCAGGAGAAGCAGCGGCAGGACGCACTGACCCAGCAGCAGTACGACAACACCGCCAGCGAGCGCGCCTATCAGGATGCGCTGAAGCAGCAGGCCTTCAACAACAATGTGACCACCCAGAAGCTGAACATCGCGAAGGGCGAGTGGGCACTGAAGCAGGCTAACGCCCGGCAGAAGGCCGCACAGGCCGCCAGCAAGGCAGCGGCTGCGAGGACAAAGTCCGGCAGCTCCAGCAGCGGAAAGGCCACCGGCAGCAGCGGTTCTGCCTCCGGCGACAGCCGCAGCACTGTCAGCGCCGGGGTGCCCTACACGGCAGCGCTGCTGCGCAGTCAGGGCAAGAACGATGTAGCCATCACCTCTGCCCTGCGGCAGGAGGGCTACACCCCCGCCCAGATCGCAAAGATCCTGCAGGAGATGAATAAGTAAGAGAAAAGGCACCCCGGCAAAGCAGCTGCTTTGCCGGGGTGCCGTACTTTTATAGTATCCCGCCAAAAGAAAAAGTCCGCTGTTTTGAACAGCGGACTTTTTGGTGGGGTGCCCAGTGGGACTCGAACCCACGGTCTCCAGATCCACAATCTGGCGCGTTAACCGACTACGCTATGGGCACCACATAGATGCGCCCGAAGGGACTCGAACCCCCGGCCCACTGCTTAGAAGGCAGTTGCTCTATCCACCTGAGCTACGGGCGCACGTTGTTATCCCAATGGGTTCCATTATGGCGGCAGCGCTGTGTCGGCACAGGCTGCGAGAGAAATAATACCATACCCATCGCATTCTGTCAAGGAAAATCTGAAAAAAGTTTCAACTTTTTTGCGCTGCGGGCAAAAATGACCGTTCCAGCGTGTAGGAATGGCCTTACAGCAGCCACATCCCGGCGGCGCCCAGCGCAAAGCCCAGTGCAAAGCCGCACACCACGTCCCGCACATGATGCACCCCGGTGAGCACCCGCAGGCAGCAGATGAGCAGGGCAACGCCCACCATCACGCAGCCCGCAGCGGGGTAGAAATACAGCCACACCGCCGCCAGCACGGCGGCGCTCAGCGCGTGGCGGGAGGGCATGGAGTGTCCACGGCTCTCCTTTGCTACCAGCGGGGTAAAGCCGGGCTGCTCGTAGGGGCGGGGAAAGTGCAGCCGACTGCGCAGTAGCGTGCCGCCCCAGAACACCAGCCCCGGCACAAAGACGGAACGGGCGATGAGCACCATAAAGTCCAGCGCGGCCTGCTTCTGGGTGAGGAACAGCCGCGAGAGCCGGATGTTCAGCAGGCACAGCAGCACCGGGTAGCACACAAAGGGCACCAGCGGCAGCCACCGGTCCAGAAAAACGACCAGCCGCTTTACGGCCGGGTGGGCGCTGAACCAGTGATAGATGGGCTTATACTGTTCTGCGGTCAAAGCAGCTCTCCTCCTGTCAGACCGGACATTAAAAACAGGTGTCCAGATAGTTTTCCACATCAAAGGGCTCCGGAGTGGAATCCTTGCGCAGATACAGCGGGTGGTGCGGGTGTCCCTTTTTGCTGCGCTTGCCAAAGGTGACCCACGGGATCTCCCGCTCCCGCGTCAGAGCTACCATCTCCCGCATCAGACCGGGCAGGTAGTCCCGCTTTTCAATCAGGGTGCCCCATGCCGCCCATATGGTAGGCTCGGTCTGGGCCAGAACGGCCTGCAGCCAGCGCAGGTTTTCATCGCACAGGGCGCGGTCGGGTACTTTGTCCATATCGTTGGGGTCGGTGGCGCGCTGGGGGTAGACGTTGAACATGATCCAGCTGTCAAAGCCGTTGGCGGCGGCCAGCCGCTCCACACTTTTTAAGGTGGGGTCCAGCGCACCGGGCTGGGCGGTACTGGGATTGATGCCGATGCACACCAGCGGGTGCTTGCCCACCCGCCCCAGAACGTAACGGTAGCTTTGGTAGGTGTGGGGCTCGTAATACCAGATGCCGCCGGCGTATTCGCCCGCCTCGAGCACGGGCAGAGAAATGGTCTGCATGATCGTAAACTCCTGTCGGTTTTGAATATCATTCTTATCGTACCTGAAACTACCGGGAAAATCAACAGTTTTAGCCCTAAAATACTGCCTTATTTCTGTTTTTGTGGTATACTGGGGGTGTTCCGGTGCGGCAGGGGGACTGCGGCACCGCGCTTCGCTTACAGAAAAAGGAGTTCTTATGCTGGAAGATTATAAAAGTGCACTGCGCGCAGGGCAGCGCGCCTATCGTGCCCGCATAGCCCGCGGCCAGTCGCCCTATCTGGCTGTTCTGGACGATGTGCTCAAGGGTGTGGATATCGTGGCGCAGGAGCCGCTGGGGCTGGTGGAGATCCCGTCGGACAGTCTTGTGGGCACCAAGACCAGCGGACGGCACACCGCTTTTTCGTATGATTTTATGCCCCTGCTGGAGCCGGATACCGAGTTTGCTGCCAAGTGGTCGAACCTGTGTGACGCGCACTTGGAAGAGGGCATCCATACTCCCATCATCGCCTTTGAGTACATGAACCGGTTCTATGTGCAGGAGGGCAACAAGCGGGTCTCGGTGCTCAAGTATTACGGCGCCGTCAAGATCCCGGGCACGGTCACCCGGCTCATCCCCGCCCGCACCGAGGATCTGGAAAATAAGATCTACTACGAGTTCCTGGATTTCTATAAGCTGTCCAAGGTGAACTATGTGCATTTCTCCAAGCTGGGCGGCTACAGCAAGCTGCAGACGCTGGTGTGCAAGGCCAGCGGCGAGGCATGGTCGGAGGATGACCGGCTGAACTTTGCCGCCTTCTACACCATGTTCCACCAGCAGTTCGAAGCCTTGGGCGGCAGATCCCTGGGGCTGACCACCGGTGATGCGCTGCTGGTGTACCTGTCGGTGTACCGCTACTCCGACACCTACGACGCCACCCCGGCGCAGGTACGGCAGAACCTGGAAAAGCTGTGGAACGAGGTGAAGGTGCTCACCGAGCCCCATGGCGTGGAGCTTTCGCTGGAACCGCCCAAGAGCCCCGCAGAGCCGCTGCTGTCCAAGCTGAATATCTTCAGCCCCAGCAAGCAGCCCAGCGAGCTGCGGGTGGTGTTCCTCCACGAGTACAACGCCAAGATCAGCGCATGGGTGCGTGCGCATGACGAGGGGCGCGATGCGCTGGCCAAGGTCTTCCCGGACAAGGTGTATATCAGCTGCTACGAGGATGTGAACCCGGAGGTGGACGCGGAGCAGATATTGGAGGAGGTAGCCCACAACAATGCGGACGTGGTGTTCGCCACCAGCGTGCGGATGTACAACGCCTGCCTGAAGGTGGCGGCGCAGCACCCCAAGACCCGCATCCTGAACTGCTCGCTGAACGCGCCGCACCCGCTGGTGCGCACTTACTACCCCCGCACTTATGAGGTGACCTATCTGCTGGGGATGCTGGCCGGTATCATGACCAAGACCGGGCACATCGGCTATGTGGCGGCAAACCCCGTGTACGGCGTGCCCGCTGCAATCAACGCCTTTGCGCAGGGGCTGAAGAGCGTGCGCCCGGCGGGACGCATCTGGCTGCGCTGGGCCTGCCAGCCCGATACCGCCCATCCGCTGGATTTTACCGACTGCCCGGAGATCGACATGGTCTACGCCCGGGACAGTCGGGAGCCTGCCGACACCAACCGGGACTACGGCCTGTGCCGCAAACTGCCGGACGGCAGCTTACAGCCGCTGGGTCTGCCGATCTGGCGGTGGGATACCTTTTATGTGCAGATCGTGCGCTCCATTTTTGACGGCAGCTGGGACAACGCAGCCACCACCCGCGCAGTGAACTACTGGTGGGGTCTGCGCAGCGGCGCAGAGGATCTGGAGTATCAGGAAGCGCTGCCCAGCGGTACGCGACAGCTGCTGGATCTGCTGGAAACGCTGCAGGGCTCGGACAATGTGCACATCTTCCCGGAAAAGCTGTATGATAACGAGGACAACCTGCACTCCCCGGAGAATAGAGTTTACAGCCCCAAAGAGCTGATGGAGATGGATTGGCTGGATGCCTGTGTACACGGCAAGCTGCCCCATTACGATGAACTGGACGTCAAGACCCGTACCGTGCTGGCGATCAACGGACTGGACAACGTAAAGGGTCTGGAGAAATGAGCCGGCCTGACCGGAAACAGAATGGAGCATACGAACGTGAAAATTCTTGCCATCTCAGATGTTCCGTCCAAGGCGCTGTGGGACTATGACACCCGTGCCCGGCTGGAAGGCATCGACCTGATCCTCTCCTGCGGGGATCTGCCCAAAAAGTATCTGGAATATCTCACAAACTTTACCGCTGCGCCCATCCTGTATGTGCACGGCAACCACGACGGCAGCTACCAGACCCAGGGTGAACCCGGCGGCTGCATCTGCGTGGACGATCAGGTGTACACATGGAAGGGGCTGCGCATCATGGGGCTGGGGGGCTGTCAGCGCTATAATAAAGAGGATACCTACCAGTACACCGAGAAGGCCATGCGCCGCCGTGTGCACAAGCTGAAGCATCAGGCGCACAAAAGGGGCGGCATCGACCTGCTGCTGACCCACGCCCCGGCCAAGGGACTGAACGACGGGGACGACTGTGCCCACAGGGGCTTTGAGTGCTTCAACGAGATTTTGGACGAGTACCAGCCTAAATGGTTCATCCACGGGCACGTACACCTGAATTACGATGCAAAGCTGCCCCGGGTATGCACCCGCGGCAACACCACCGTTATCAACGCCACCGAGCGTTATGTATTCGAGATCCCAGACCCGAACCCGGCCGAAGAGCGTAAGACCCTTTGGCGGATGCTGGGGTTCTGAGCCGCTGCCTATGCAAAAAAGACACCGCACAGCTGTGCGGTGTCTTTTTTTGTTGATGGAGCCTTATTGTGGGAATGGCGGGCGCGGCAGCAGTGCGGTGCTGTCTGCGGCCCTGTAAAAGTTACAGTTCCAGCTTGCCGGAGAACTTATTGATGACGTAGTAGGCTGCGCCTTCCTCGGGCTTGACGTATACCTTGCAGGACTGTACGCCGACCTTGTGGGTGGTGCGGTAGTCTGCCTTGGCACGGTCAATGATGTCGGTGATGTTGTACTGCTCACCGCCCATCTCTACATACAGCTCGGGTGCCAGCGGCGGGCGGCCGCGGCGGGCGGGAGCCTTGGTGGATTTGCGGGTCTTGCCCTCGGCAGCCGGAGCATCGGCTGCGGGAGTAGAAACTTTCTTTTCAGGCATGATGCATAACCTTCCTTCTGTATTTGATCTGGTGCAGCGGGGCTGCACCGGCGGGCTCCAATGATCTATCGTAAGGCAGAAGCAGTGCAAAAAGCACAGACCCGGCTGCCCCATACGAACCGGTACGAAACTATTTGCGTAAAGAAGTTGAACCTATAATTATATAATATGCTTTTGAAATTCATTTGTAAAGCTTTTTTTGCAAAAAACATTGTAAAATCGGTAGGAAACAGCGGAATAAATGGCCGAAGCAGTCTTCCGGTGCTTTTTCCCGGGCAGAGTACGACTTTTCGGCAAAACAAACGGCCATTCTCGGGAAAGCCGGGCGGCCCTACGGGCACAAATACGGCGGGCAAAAACGACCTTCTGCGGGGGCAGAATAAGGTGGAACGGAACTGTCGGCACGCGCAGGGGACGCAGCAGATAAAAAGCAGAAGCTGCCGCACCGTATTTTTGTGCGGCAGCTTCTGCTTTTCGGTTTTGATATGTACCCCCAATACTGGGTGTCCAGTATTGGGGGTACATATCATTTTTGCTTATTTCTCAGTTTGTACTCAGAACAGCATTTCCGGTGCTTTCGATTTGTTTAGCAATCATGCTTTCCAGTTCCTGCGTGATCGTTGCACAATTTGCAACACGGTAATTCCAGAAATAAGAAACACCTTCGCACTCTTCCACGGACAAATCGCTGTTGACCAAAAGCAAGCTTTCTGGTGTCACATTCAGCTTTTCGCACAGAGAAGCATACTTTCCATAATCAATGCTTCGACTGGATGATTTGGCTTCTACCCAGAAAAATTTTCCATTGATGGAGAACACGACATCCAGCTCATGCGTGCTCCCTACGGATGCTGTTTCTGAAAGAACCACATTGGAGCAAACCGAAACTTCTGCGCTCTGCTCCTCCTGATAGTGGTTCAGGATCTGCTGAACCTGATGCTCTACAAAAAGTTCCAGCCACTTTCCGCTCAAAAAATGCCGGACGGTTTCATTTTGCGCAAGTTCATAGACGATATTCTGCGGGTAAATCACAATGGCTGCAAAAAGCCCCATTTTGTCCCACGTCTGAGCAATCTCTGAAAGTGTGGCAAACGATTTTTTGGACGCACCCTTTGGGATACGGAACGAAAAAGAACCGTCGCTCTGCATATGTGTTCGGATAAACTGCAAGAAATCCACCACCACCGGGTCGCAAAGAGCCTCGCCTGTTTTCCATGCCATCCGCTGAACAGCAATCGGTGGGAGTTTTTCCGGCACGACCTGCTGAACGATTTTATACCCACAGCGTTCCAGATGCTCCAATGCGGTCAAAGGCTTCTGGATTTTTGCTTTGACTTCGGGCTTTTCTGCTCCGGATGTGTTCTCGGCCAGATAGTTGAACTTCCATCCGTATTCCCAAGCAGGCGAACGGGTCAGTACTCCGACCGCATGAAATCCGCTGTCATGCTCCTCCATCGGAAATGTGAACTTGTTCTTATGAACATTGATTTGGAGCGTTTTGTTTTTTAGTGCTTTCTGATAAGCGGTAAGAAAAAATTCCTTTCCCTTATACGCCAGCTCACTGGAATTATTTGCAGAAAGACCGGCATTTTTTGCCAAAGAGAGGAGCAGACAGGTCGCTTTGGGCAGCTCAAGGATCTGTTCCATCTGCGCAGCGTCCGGAATATTTGCATTATCGGACTGCGACGATTCGTCTGCCGGGATCTCCTTTGCTGGTGCAGAAACCTCGGGTGTCTTTTTTGAAGCAGTCTCAGACTTTCCAGACTTGGGCAAGGGCTTTGGCTCCGTGTAAACTTCCGCAATGAATGATTCATAGGAATCGATGCACGGAAGTTTTCCAGCCGCTGCAAGTCCTACATAGATTGCAGCCGCCCGCGAGGAATCGCCATAATACTTTTTAGAATCCGCTGCGGCAGCAATATCAGAAAAGGCATTATATCTGCTCAGCTGCGCAGCCTTTTCCGGGAACTGCTTCAACGCACGGCAGTAGAGCCACTCAAAAAATGAATCCGGGTGCGGCTCTATCGGATACTCACTTCCTTCCAGAGAGTAGCGTAGCAGCTTTCCATTGGTTCGCAGCCGAGTGTCCTTATGGACTTTGGATGGCTCACAGGTCAGAAGGTCAGCGAATGGACCACCATGTTCAAATACCTTGGCGGCTTCAAAAACCGTGCTGATGGGCACATCCTGCGCAACAGAATCCAGATGCAGCAGAAGCCGCAGAGAAGAAACAGCCTCACCCTCCGGCTGAACGGATGCAGAGCTGACTTCCAGAATGGAAACATCCGGGTCTGTTGTATGGACGGCATCATGGACGGCACGGATATTCTGCCGCTTGCTACCTTTTATCCATGTGAATGTCACCGGCTGTTCTTTGCAATAGGGGTAGCCGGATATGGGAAAACAAATGGTTCGTGTTGCCATGAACACCTCCAACTTTTTAGGACAAACAGGTTTGTGTAAATCAAGTATAGCACAATCCCGGATGTGCTGCATAGCGCTATTTTCTGCTTCTCGGAATCCATCTGTGCAAAAAGTGCCGATACCACAGGCATCGGCACTCAGATTGAAAAAGCATTTTGCAAAAATGCGCAGCCTGCATCCACCGGATGCAGAACACAAGGGGTTTGGGCACAGCCCAACAAGCATTTTGAATTTGGATTTTGAAAAATCCGATTCAAAAATCGCAAGTTGGTACCAAGTTGCACTGCTTGCGACGTAGATATTCCCGTCAACTGCTGCGTCAGAAATTTTAAATCACTTCAGCTTTGCGAGGATATCGTCTGCGCTCACGCCGCTTGCCAGCAGCTTTTTCAGCACGTCCTCTGCTTCAGCTTTCTTTGCGGATTCCGCTGCTTTGGTTTCAGCCTTGACCTTTTTGGCTTCGATTCTGGCGATTTCCTTGTCGATAGATTTCAGCTCTGCCTTCTTGGCTTTCAGGTCAGCTTTCAGCGCATCGATGTTAGCAGTGATGGATGCGATTTCAGTGGCAGCGGCTTCCTTTGCGGACTGCTTTTCGGCAATCTGCGCAGCAAAGTCAACGGTTGCTTTTACGGTCTTGGTCTTGTTCTTGCTTCCTTTGGGACGGGGCATAGGGGACACCTCCAATATTTTTTGATGGCTTCAGTATAACACGCGTTTTTTATGTTCGCAAGAGGTGCAGTTTGTAGAATAAAAATATATTTATGTTTATGTGTTAAACAATAAATCGATTTTGGAATATGGACCGGCGTGGGTTACCAACTTGTTGAGATGTATCTCCCGCTGGTCGTAGAACTGTTCAAAGCGTTTGGCAACGGCATCTTTTACAGTCATGGATAAAGTTCAACTCAATATGAAGTGCTGAAGTTCGTGCAGTATTGTGTACGCAAAAGTATCTCATGATGCAAAGAATATATTTGACAAAAAAGTATCCTCCACAGTGATAATGGAGGATACCAATCTTTCGACATCATTGTTTGATTCTCCCTATTATTTTATCATGGTTATATCTGGGAATCAATAGAAATCCGTACAAATGTATCCCACCTGACCTTAGAAAAAACCTCGCAGAAGCTGAAAGTTTTTTGCACATTGCCCAGTTCTACATGAAAAATCCAGCAAAAAACGAAGGTGGACAGAATAAGTGGTCAGATGGGTGTCCAAACCGCAGGAGGAAACAGAAATGGCACGACGGGGAGAAAACATTCACAAACGCAAGGATGGCCGGTGGGAAGGCCGGTACATCAAGGCGCGCACGCCGGAGGGGAAAATCCAGTGGGGCTACGTCTATGGCACGGTCTATGCTGAGGTCAAACGTGTGCTGATTCAAAAGAAAGCAGAGGCAGGCTTCTACAATTTAAAGAGAACCGACCTGACCTTTGAAACACTGGCTGAAGTATGGCTGCACTCCCAGCGGAATGCCGTAAAAGAATCCACCTATGCGCATTACTCGTACACGCTGCACAAGTATCTTCTTCCGGTTTTGAGCAAAGTGCCCGTTGCGTCCCTTGACGAAAGCTTTCTGGAACAGGCCATGCAGCAAATCATCGCGCCCACAGATGCCACGCACAAGCCGCTGGGAAATTCCTCTGCCCGGGAATGTCTCTCCATGCTGCGCCGTATCTGTAAGTATGCCGCGCACTTGCGCCTGATCCGTCCGATGGAGCTGGAAGTAGCGTTGCCCAAAGCTGTCGACAAAATTTCTGTACCTCTCTCCCCGGCGGAGCAGCAGCGGCTTTATCAGTATGTACAGGAGAACCCCACGACCCGCAAAATTGGCTTATTATTAGGGGTGGAATTGGGGCTGCGTATTGGCGAGATTTGCGGCTTACAGTGGGGTGATTTCGAACTGAAACTCGGAACGCTGAAAATCAACCGGACGGTCTGCCGAATTTCCTGCGGAAATGGACATACAAAGGTAGTCATCCAAACGCCTAAAACCCGCACCTCTTGCCGGGAAATTCCAATCCCGAAGCAGCTGCTTATTATGCTGAAAAAGTTGCGCAGAAACACCAGCAATGCCACATGGCTTCTATCTGGTAATGAATCCAAACCCACCGAACCCCGCTGCTACCGAAAAAGCATCAAAGCATATCTGAAACAGGCAACTGTCCGGCAGGTACGTCCGCACGCGCTGCGCCATACCTTTGCAACGACTTGCCTGCAGGCGGGGTGCGACGTAAAGACCCTCAGCGAATTGTTAGGACACGCTAACGCCAACATCACCTTGCAGCGCTATGTGCACTCTGACCTGACCCGAAAGCGCCGGGAGATGAACCGAATTTTCTCCCATCAGGTGTCCATGAGGGACAGGAACGCGCCAAATATGACGTAGTGGCGCATGATTTCTTTGCCGTTCCTCCATTATCACTGTGGAGGATACCCCTTTATGCGGGAAGGGGTGAACAAGGTGGCATTGCGCCTGTTTGAGCACAACGAGAAAGCATATCATGCGGCAGTCCGGATGATGGAGCAGTATGGCAAGGCTGCCATTGTTCATCCCACCGGCACCGGAAAGAGCTACATTGCGTTCAAGCTGATCGAGGACAACCCAGAGAAGGTCGTAATCTGGCTTTCTCCCAGTGAATATATCTTTAAGACCCAGCTGGAGAGCCTGAAAAGGAACGACCCGGATTTTCCGTTGGCAAACGTTCACTTTTATACCTATGCCAAACTGATGTGCTGCACGCAGGCGCAGCTGGACGAAATAGCAGCGCAGAAGCCTGCCTATATTATACTCGATGAATTCCACCGTGCCGGTGCTGAATGTTGGGGCGAAAGCACGGTGGCTTTATTAAAGTTATGCCCGGATGCAAAGCTTCTGGGGCTGACGGCAACAAACATCCGATATCTGGATAATAACCGTGACATGGCTGAAGAGCTTTTTGATAGCCGTGTTGCGAGCAACATGACCCTTGGCGAAGCAGTCGTCAGGGGTATTTTGCCTGCCCCGAAATATGTGACCACGGTCTACCAGTACCAGAAAGCGCTTGCAAAGTATCAGGTACGAGTGGATAACCTGCGGGCACCGGGCATTCAGGATGTGAATCAGAAATATCTGGACGCGCTGCGCCGCGCACTAGAGCAGGCAGACGGCCTGGATAAAGTATTTGCCCATCATATCACAAATAAGTCCGGTAAGTACATCGTGTTCTGCGCCAATAAGGAGCACATGGACGAGATGGTGTCCCATGTGCCGGAGTGGTTCGCAGGGGTCAACCCGGACGTTGTGGTATACGAAGCCTACTCGGATGACCCGAACACTGACAAAGCCTTTGCGGACTTCAAGACGGATACGACCAACCGGCTGAAGCTGCTGTTCTGCATCGATATGCTCAACGAGGGCGTCCATGTGGAAGGCATTTCCGGGGTCATCCTGTTCCGACCTACCATTTCTCCCATCATCTACAAGCAGCAAATCGGACGTGCTCTGACCGCCGGGGACACCGCAGCCCCGCTGATTCTCGATGTGGTCAACAATTTTGAGGGACTGACCAGCATTTCCGGTCTGCAAAGCGAGATGCAGGAGGCAGTCCATCGTCTGTATGTCAACGGTGAGGGCGATAAGATCGTGACCGAGCGGTTTGAGGTTATCGAGCAGGTGCACGACTGCCGGGTGCTGTTCGAGCAGCTGCAGGCGAGCCTTTCTTCCGGCTGGGAGCACTACTTCTCTGAGGCGAGCATCTACTATGCGGAACACAGCAACCTGAACGTCCCGAAACTGTATACGACGCCCGGTGGTCTGAGCCTTGGTGTGTGGCTGGTGACCCAGCGCCGGGTGCGCGAGGGGCAGATCCAAGGCAATCTGACCGAGCAGCAGATCGCGCGGCTGGACAGCATCGGGATGGTCTGGGGCAACCGGAAGGAAATCGCGTGGCAGCATGGATTTGAAGTCGCAAAGAAATACCACGACACCTACGGAAACCTGATGGTGCCCGGAAAATATGTAGACTCAGACGGCTACCCACTGGGACAGTGGATCATCAAGACCCGGCAGCAGAAGCTGAATGGACGCTTGAAGGAAGAGCGCATCGCGCAGCTTGATGAGCTTGGTATGGTGTGGAACATTTTCGATGCCAAGTGGGAAAAGGCTTATGCGCTGGCCGCTGCCTATTACGAGGAGAATGGCAATCTGAACATTCCGCGTTCCTATGTGACAGCGGCTGGTGAACGGCTGGGGCAATGGGTCGCAAGTCAGCAATGGGCATACCCGAAAGGAAAGCTGACGGACGAACAGGTCGAACGGCTCAACCGTATCGGAATGTACTGGGGCAACCGCAATGACCGCCAGTGGAACGAAGGATATCAGGAAGCGAAGCGCTACTTTGATGCCTACGGCGACCTGAACGTCCCGGCAGAATATGTGTCGCCGGGCGGTTACAACCTCGGAAATTGGGTCAAGCGGCAGAGGTACACCCGCCAGAATCCTGAAAAAAGCTGCGCTGTTCTGACAGAGGAGCGGATTGCAAAGCTGGATGCAATCGGGATGCGGTGGGAGAAAGCGGATTCGAGACCGCGCCGGTTGGAGTTGGCACAAGGACCTCATAGGGAAAGCGAAAAACTGAATGTTTCGGCTAACCACAAAACGGGGGAAGATATCGGTTTGTGTAGTTAATAACGCGACCCAAAACAGTTGCTGTAATCTGGGTCGTAAAAAGAAAATCTAAAGGAGTTATTGGAGAGGATTATGTCAAAGTTTCAGCATGATGTGATGTTGAGGGTCGTGAAGATCCTGAATGTTCTGATGATCGAGCTACCGTTTGCGGCCTGCTGGTTCCTGTACTACTCGCACCAGACCTATGCAAATCTGGCATGGGAGGGTCATTTTGCGATTTTAGGCCTGTTTTTTATCCTGTACATTGTACTCGGTAAAATCTACGATGCGTTCTGGATGTCGATGCAGCGGGTCTCAGAGCTTGTGTATGGCCAGATCCTTGGCGCGATGGCAACCGATGGTATTTTGTACATCGTGATCTGCCTGATGTCCGCAAAGCTCTGCAACCTGTTGCCGGGTATTGCGGCAATTGTGGGACAGCTGGTGATGGCCGCGATCTGGGCATCCTGCGCACATAAATGGTACTACAAGACCTTCCCGCCGCAGAAGACTGCAGTGGTCTACGATGTGCGTCATGGTATGGAAAAGCTCATCAACGAGTATGGCCTGAGCCAGAAATACGATGTGCAGGTCACCTTGAGCGTGTCGGAGTGCTTGGCAGACCTGAGCATTCTGGACGGCATGGAGACTGTTTTTGTCAGTGGTGTTCACAGCCATGAACGAAACATTATCCTGAAGCACTGCGTAGGGAAGGGCATCAATATGTTCGTCATTCCCCGCGTTGGCGACGTTATTATGAGTGGCGCTTGGCCGATGCATATGTTCCATCTGCCGATGCTGCGTGTCGGTCGTTACATGGCAAGCCCGGAGTTCTTGTTCATCAAGCGTGCGATGGACATTGTGATCTCGCTGGTGGCTCTGGTGATTCTGAGTCCGGTGCTTTTGATTACGGCCATTGCGGTCAAATCCGATGGTGGTCCCGCCTTCTATAAGCAGGTGCGTCTGACCAAGGACGGCAAGCAGTTTGAGATTTTGAAGTTCCGCTCTATGCGTGTGGACGCAGAAAAGGATGGCGTGGCACGTCTTTCCACCGGCGACAAGGATGACCGTATTACAAAGGTCGGTCACATTATCCGCGCCTGCCGTCTGGACGAACTGCCTCAGTTGCTGAACATCCTGAAGGGTGATTTGTCTGTTGTGGGCCCTCGTCCGGAGCGCCCGGAGATCGCCGCACAGTACTGCGAGGAGATGCCGGAGTTTGCGCTGCGTCTGCAGGCAAAGGCGGGTCTGACCGGCTATGCACAGGTGTATGGTAAGTATAACACCACCCCCTACGATAAGCTGCAGATGGATCTGATGTATATTGCCCATCCCAGTCTGATCGAGGACTTGAAAATCATGCTGGCGACCGTCAAAATTTTGTTCATGGCGGAATCTACCGAGGGCGTGGCAGAAGGTGCGACCACGGCGATGGGGCAGGAGTAAACACGTCGATTTGACGGCGATAAAAGAGTTTTTTAACTGGTATGCACGACAATTATTTGTAGAAATACTGGGTTTTGGCAAGGCGAAGGTTCCACACTTTTTGTGATGAATCTGAGCTGTTTTGCAATAGTAAAAGAGGAGCTTATCGGATGAAAAAATACGCAATTATCACGATGGATGTTGAAGACTGGTATCATACATATTTCCCGGAGGCAAATGTAGACCGTTCTATTTCGCTTCTGGACGGTTTGGATGTGGCACTGGATATTATGAAAAAGGACGATATTCACGGCTCGTTCTTCGTTGTTGGTGAGATTGCGGATAAGCTCGCAGACAAACTAAGAGCAATGGATAAAGAAGGCCATGATATCGCAGTTCACAACTGCCAGCATCTTCGCCCTGTAACGATGGCTCCGGATGAGTTCCGCAGCCAGTTGCTGGAGGCAAAGCAAAAGATCGAAGGAATTCTTGGACATCAAGTTCACGGTTACCGTGCACCGAGCTTTGGCATTGACGATGAACGGCTCGACATTGTGCGAGAGTGTGGTTTTAAGTACGACTCCAGCAAGTTGAAGCCGCAGAAAAGTGCCAAGTACGGGGTGTTGAATTTGAAGGGCTTTAAGGAGACAGTGCCCTGCATTCACCAGACCAAGGGCTTTACTGAATTTGAGGTCAGCACCGAGAAAATTGGCGATATGAATATGCTCCTTGGCGGCGGGTATATTCGGATGCTGCCGTGGTTCTTTATGAAGCACATGACCCAGAAGTATTTAGATTCTGGTAAGCCCTATGTGATGTACATCCATCCAATTGATTTGTCCCCGAAACCTATGCCGAAGGTGGATGGTATCAGTTTCGACCGGTATCTTCGTACACATATTGGCCGCCGTCATATGGTTTGGCGTTTCAAGAAGGTAATTGAGATGCTCAAAAAGAGTGGCTACGAGTTCGTGACTTTTGAGGAACTGCTGAAAATCTATCCCACCGAAGAATGAGGCAATAATGGATTCCATTCATGTTACGAATTATGAGCTGAACATAGGGCTGGGGCTAAAGATGGCACTTGTGACCGATATGCACAGTATGCCATACGATGATCTGCTGATGCTGCTCCAAAAAGAAAGCCCCGATGCGATTCTCATTGCCGGTGATACATTGGAACGCCACGAGGAAGGAAAGAGCGAGTGGAGTTTTCTATCGATGGAACAGTGGCAGTTTCTGCCAGAGATGAAAGGACCGATAGTTAGTCTGATGCGGGTGCTGGATTGTCTGGTCGAGCATAAGGGGATTGAAGCTGAAGAAGAGGAAGACCTCGGCTTAGCGTTTCTCCGAGATATAAGCAAACTGGCCCCGGTGTTCATGTCGGTCGGAAACCATGAATGGTATTTTACCGCTGAAGATGAGAGATTCTTCGTAGACCGCAATATTACAGTTTTGGATAATGCTGATGTGCAGGTGACTATTAAAGGTAAGAAGCTGCGCATCGGTGGATTGTCCACTCGCTATGATTTGGATTGGTTAGAGGAGTATGCACGAAAAGAAGGAACGAAAATTCTTCTGTGCCATCATCCAGAGCATTACAAATACAAGATTAAGGACAGAAAAACAGACACCTTCGACTTGGTTTTATCTGGGCATTACCATGGAGGGCAATGGCGCATTGGTAATGTTGGTGTGTACGTGCCAAGGATTGGACTGATGGTTTCAAATGTCCGTGGGCAGTTTGGAAAGCACATTATCAGCGCAGGCGTTTCAAATACGACCCGGTTTCCAAGATTGGGTAATCCGCGGGAACTGGTGATGATAAATATTTGAGGAGATACGGGAATGGACAGTAGATTTGCGGGGAAGAAAATCCTATTACTGGATGGTTTGACGAGCCAGTGCTTGGAATATACAAAAGCCTTCAACGGTCTTGGCTGTGACACCACGGTGCTGTGTGATGACCGTTTTGATACTTGTTATGCATCGAAGCACCCTAAGCATAAGATTCTCGGTGTGTCGAATGTCCGTGACTTGAAAGGAACGGAAGAATGGATTCTGAAGCTGGTTAAGTCTGGTGAATACGATGTAGTCATCCCGTTTACTGAGTATTCAGCTACTATTTTGTCTCACCATAAAAAGGAATTGAGCACCTATGCACACCTGATAGTTAATGATCAGGATGTGTTTGATTATGCTCAGGATAAAAATAATGTCATGAAGGTCTGCATGGAAAATGATTTGCCTTGTCCGATGACTATTTATGACGCTAAATCCGTAGACGATATCCTTGCTTCTAATATCAAATTCCCAATTATCCTGAAGCCGAGCCATGGTTTTGGTTCACATGGATTTCACAAGATTGGAACTAAGGAAGAGCTTGCCGCCTGTGTTGAGAAGTTTGATATTGACGTGTCCGAGATGGTTGTACAGGAATATATCCCTCAGGAAGGCTTAAATGTTGCAGATAATTTGTTTGTTGATAAAGAGGGAAATACGAAAAGCGCATTTACCTATGCGAGTTACCGATTTTATCCCATTGATGGCGGCTCTGGTGTGCTGAATGAAACGATTGACCGCAAGGATATCCACGATATTTCCACGCAGCTGGTAAAGAAAATGGGACTGCATGGCCCTGTGGGCGTCGATATGATAATTGATGCACGGGATGATACGCCCAAAGTGCTGGAGGTAAACCTTAGACCGATTGCCTGTGCAAAGCTGGGCTTTTTGTCTGGAATCAATACTGCACAGCAAATAATGGAAGACCTGTATGCTGACGAGGTGACGCCGATGCAGCAGTATAAAACAGGAATCCGAGTACGGCGTTCACAGATTGATTGGATGTGGTTTATCAAATCACCAAATCGATTTAAAACAAAGCCATCGTGGTTTGACCGCAGGAATACCGTGGATCAACTGTTTTCGTGGAGTGATCCGGGACCGTGGTTTGCATTTTTTATTTATGGTTTCAGGAAATTCCTAAGGGAAAGATAAATAATGTGACTTAATGGAGTAATTGAATGAAGAAAATACTAATGGTGACAATGTCTGATCATACAAGTTTTCAAGACGGCGTGTTTAGTATGTACGAAAACCTAAAGGATAGATACAAGGTCACAACGTTGACAATAAAAAATTCGGATTATCCAGCTCCTAGGAATAGCGATAATTTGTTTATTGATGCTCCTAAAAGACCGGGAATTACTAAAGACACATTCAATGTGGCGCGTATTCATCAAATGATGAAGATGATTCGAAATACGGATTTTGATGTTGTCTATTTTGAATCATTCCATGTGTGGAATTATCCGATTATACTCTATTGCAAGAATAAACATATCCCTGTGGCACATGCAATCAATGATGTGATTCCCCATGCAGGTGATGAACATGCAAGAATTAATAAGACAATCAATAATTTGACAGCTCGATTGGCAAACCGGATTATTTTAAGAAGTGCCGATGGTTATAATAATGCGTTGAAACAATATCCGCAGTATAAGGATAAACTGCACAAGGTTGATCTCTGGTATTCCTTCCCCAAGTATTCCAAACCAAAGGGAAAGAACGTTCTCTTTTTCGGGCGAATGAATCGGTATAAGGGTATTGAGTATTTGCTTGAATTGGTAAAGCGGACACCGGATATTCAATATGTTGTCGCTGGTAAGGCGGATGACAGCGTGAAAGAGACAATTGATGCATTAAAAAAACTTCCTAATGTGAAGCTTGACGAAGGCGTGATTCCCTACGACAAGATGCATGACTATTTTTACAATGCACGCTGCACGATTCTACCATATGAAACTGCAACGCAGTCCGGTGTAGTGCTTGATGCATATAAGCATTCTCGACCGGCGGTGGCTTTTGATGTCGGAGCATTGGGCGAACAGATTGATGACGGGGTAACTGGATATCTTGCTAAGCCTGGCGATGTTGGACAGCTTGAGACTCAGCTGCGAAAAATCATTGATATGCCGAATGAACAGTATGAGCAGATGTGCATGAAGTCTTATCAGAAGGGGCTGGATGCTTACTCGGCTAAGAGTAGAGAAAGAGAGTTCCTGAGTGCAATTGGTGTAGAGCAGGGGGTATAAAAATGAATCTTAAGACCCTAAAAAGATATTGGATGATGCTTCGACTAATCTCCATCGGGGGGGGGTACTCAAGAGCTGAGTACCTGAAGAAGAAACACTATTTTAAGTCTATTGGTGAACACGTCTATCTGCAACCGTGGAATTTTGGAACAGAGCCAGAGATGATCAGCTTTGGGGATAATGTACATGTTGCAAGCAATGTCAATTTTGTTAATCATGATATTACCTGTATGATGTTTAACTACATGGATAAAGAGCATCACTATAAGATCCGCCAAGGAGAAATCACGATTGGTAATAATGTGTTCATTGGCGCGGGATCCAGAATTCTATATGATGTAACAATTGGAGACAATGTCATAATCGGGGCTGGAAGTCTAGTAAATAAAAGCATTCCAAGTGGTACAGTCGCAGCGGGTGTTCCATGTAAGGTTATTGGTAGTTTTGAAGAATATCAACGGAAAATGGTAAAGGATGAATTCAAATGAGTGAAAAGAAGCCGCTTGTTGTCGCATTGTATCTGCCGCAATTTTATGAAACAGAGTATAACAATAAATGGTGGGAAAAGGGGTATACGGAATGGTATGCATGTAAGCGTGCGAAGCCTCTTTTTGAGGGACATAATCAACCCCGTATCCCTTTGAATAAGAACTACTACGACTTATCTCAGAAAGAGAATATTCGCTGGCAGATGAAGCTAGCGAAAGAATATGGGATAGATGGATTTGCAATCTATCAATATTATTCTTGCGGTAATAAGCTGCTTGAAATTCCGCTGGAGTTGATTCGCGATGATCCCACGCTGGATTTGCCGTTCTATTTGTATTGGGCTAATGAGTCCTGGCGAAAGACGTGGTTTGGGCAGGACAATAAAATTGTTTGGGAACAGAAATACGGAACAGAGTTGGATTGGCGAGCACAATTCGATTATTGCTTGCAGTATTTTAAGGATAGCCGTTATATCAAGATTGACGGAAAACCTGTTTATGCGATTTATAATGCGTGGGATATTCCCAATCAGAATAGATTCCTTTCATTGTGGGATGAATGGGCTCGTGAAGCCGGATTGCCTGGAATTTATTTCGTAAAAACAATTGGAAGACACGAAAAGGATGAGTGCGGGCGTTTTTCTGCAAGGGTTACAAGAGAACCTAATTATACATTTGCATACGGAGAGAAGCTGTTCGAGAAAATTTGGAGAGTGGCAAGCACAAGAACAATTGATTTTATAAACACTAAATTTCTCCTTAAGAAAGGCAAGGGAATTGTCAGATTGAAAACATCCTATGATATGCTCTGGGATCGGATTCTAAATAGAGAAAATCAAGACGATAGAACATTTCTGGGATGTTTTTGTGATTGGGATAACTCCCCGAGAAAGAGCTATAATTGCAATGTTATGATGGGAGTTACTGCGGAAAAGTTCAAAAACTATTTCAGAAAACTATACATTAAAGCTCAAACTATCGGTTCTCCGATGATTGTAATCAACGCATGGAATGAGTGGGCTGAAGGTGCCTATCTCGAGCCAGATGAAAAAAATGGGTATGCATTCCTTGAAGCCATCAAAGAAGCTAAAGAAAGCAGGGGAATCGAAAAATGATTATTACGAAAACACCATTTCGGATGTCCTTCTTCGGTGGCGGTACCGATATGGAGAGCTTCTTTAAAGAAAATGGCGGTGCGGTGCTTTCCACTACTTTCGACAAATATTGCTATGTGAATGTCCGTCACCTTCCACGCTTCTTTGATTATTCCACGGAACTGTCTTATTCAAAGACGGAGCGCGTAACAAACATCGATGATATTCAGCATCCGGCGATTCGAAATGCGATGAAGATGTTGGATATGCATGAGATTCGACTTACATATGAGGCCGATCTTCCGGCTCGTTCCGGGTTGGGAACATCCAGTTCCTTCGCTGTTGGAATGCTGAACGCTTTTTATGCACTCAAGGGTAAGTATGCGGATAAGAAAAAGCTGGCGGACAAAGCAATTTACCTTGAGCGCAACCTGTGCCAGGAGGCAGGTGGCTGGCAAGATCAAATTGCCGCATCTTTTGGCGGATTTAACCGAATCAATTTCAATGCGGACGGCTATGAAGTGCTGCCAGTGATTATTTCACCGGATCGTAAAAAGCAGCTCAATAAAAATTTGATGATGTTCTTTACGGGCTTTACACGTTTCTCTTCCGATGTACAGAAAGCGAACGCTGTGGGTAAGCAGGATAAGACTGCTCAACTTAAGGAAATGCTTGCGCTTGTTGATGATGCGGAGCGTATTTTGACGGACAAGAACACTGACCTCGATGATTTTGGCAGAATGCTTGACCACACATGGAAACTGAAGTGTCAGACAGGTTCTGCGGTTTCGACTAATAGCATTGATGAACTGTATGCAAAAGGCATGGCTGCCGGCGCACTGGGAGGAAAACTGCTCGGTGCTGGTGGCGGAGGATTCCTCGTGTTCTATGTGCAGCCGGAGCATCAGGATGCTGTTCGTTGGGCAATGCGGGATTTGATGTATATTCCGTTTGAGTTTGAAGACGGCGGTACGAGAGTTATTCATTATACACCGGAAATGTACGAACCGGAGAATTGAGGTATGGCAAGTGGTATGGTGTTATTCTCTTGGCAGAGAACAAAAAACAGTTTTTAATTCCTAGAGGCTTTGCTCATGGCTTCCTGGTTTTGACAGATACAGCCGAATTCTGCTATAAGTGTGATGATTTTTATCATCCCAACGATGAAGGCGGTCTAGCATGGAACGACCCAGAAATCGGTATCCAATGGCCGGAAGTGCAGGGAGAGTACAAAGGAAATGCAAACGTTGAGGGGGATACGCTCACTGACGGAACAGCGTTGAATTTGAGCGAAAAAGATCAACGGTGGATGGGTTTGAAGGAAACCTTTAAATTCTGATAATATGAATAAACTGTGGCAAATAGCACATAGGATGAAAAAAGCATGGGGGGATACTGGTTTGCCCGAATATTTGAATTACTTAACTATATAATCTATTCAAATCATATTCCCGCAGATATTCAAATTGGAGAAAATACAAGTTTTGAACACCATGGATTGGGGTGCGTGGTGCATAGTAAGGTGACGATAGGCGCGAATTGTAAGATATTTCAGAATGTAACAATTGGAGCAAAATGGCCCGAGGGAAGCAAAATAGATGGTGTACCCCAAATAGGAAATAATGTTCAGATTGGATGCGGAGCCGTAATAATAGGAAATATAACGATTGGGGACAACGTTTATATTGGAGCAAATGCAGTTGTATTGAAGGATGTTCCAGATAATTCAATTGCCATCGGTGTTCCGGCTGAGATAAAAGCACGACGTGTAGCAAGTAATTAAAGGAGATAAAAATGCAGATGCCAGAGTGCCATTTTTCAAGATATGTATTTGTTGTAACGGGTATGAGTTACATCATTGACTCAAGCGGCACCAGTAAGGTTGTAAAAGCTCATGAGGATATTTTTTGCGCGAATGGTATTGGATATGTTGCGATTTTTCCAATTAGTCGCTCACGGGGAGAAGGCGCAAACTGGCATTGCACAACTACTGGATGCTATGGCTTTACTGTCGATGGGAAATTTGTGGGTGTGATGACCGCAAAAGAGGTTCTAAACACACTCCTTGAATTTGATAAGGCTGGAAAGATTTGTATAGGAATTCTTGTACATCATATTATTCGAAATGATATTGATGAAGTTAAGTGGATTCTTGAGAAAATTGAAAATGTTCCGGTAGTATACTATCTTCATGATTTTTATACATGTTGCATTAACCCAAACTTGATGAAAAATGATATTCAGTCGTGCATCGATAGAGATATTCCTTGTAAAGGATGCTGCTATCTTGGAAAAAAAGAAGAACATTTAGAAAAAATTCAGCATTTTCTACGTGCGTTTGAAAACAGGATCACATTTGTAGCACCTGCTGAGTATACAAAGGAACATTGGATTGCATTTTATCCGGAATATGCAGATAAAACAATCGTTATTTCCCATCAAAAAGCAATTGGCGAATACACAGGTAATAAAGAGGCCATATTGAGTGATGAACCGCTCCGGCTTGGATTTGTTGGTGCGCAGAAGCAAATTAAGGGATGGGATATCTTTAAAAATGTAGTGGCGGCAGTCAAAGACGCAGGATGTAATTACGATTTCTATTATTTCGGAAACGGCTCGGAAAAAGTAGATGGCGTAACACCCGTTGAGGTAGATATAGCGACACAGGGAAAAGATGCAATGATAAATAATCTCAAGGAAAAGCGCATTTCTGCGGTTTTCCTTGTGTGTGTGTGTGGGGAAACCTATTCATACACTACTTATGAGAGTAATGCTGCGAATTGCTTTATTTTCGCAATGAAATCAGGGGGTAATATTCCATATACGGTAGAGAAGAACGGCTGGGGGCATGTGTTCTCTACGGAAGAAGAATTAATCGCAGCAGTACTTAGTGAGCACAATTTGAGAAACGAAATCAATAATTGGAAAATATATGCGAAGCCGGGAGCAGAAGAATATCGAGATAATGATGATATCTTGAAGCTGTTTTCAAAAACAAATAAAGCGAAAATAAGCTGGATGCTATCGAGAAATACGCTGTTCGAAAGAGTAAAATGTGGAGCCTTGAATAAGATGTTTGTGGGGACAAGACTAAAGTAAGCAATGACGGCAGGAAGAACATGAAAATAAATTTAAACAATAAATCATTCAACTATATAGCAGTATACATGACCTTGTTTTATGCTTTTGTAACAAGATCGATATTAGCAACATTGGTTTTTCGGAATGTGGCAATGAATCTTGTTGTATACGGCATTATTTACATTGGTTTAACATACGCTTTTTTGAACTCATTTGATAGATCACATGGGCACTTGTATGCACCACGAGGATTATTTACTATTATCCTGCTAGCAATAATCATGTTCTATGAAATGGGTGTTTCAGATAGTTTGAGTAGCGTGAGATACTATGCAATCGCGCTACTGTTACCATTTGCAATGCTGCCAGAAATGAAGGACTCAAAGAACGGAAGTATTGCATTCGCAATAATCGGAGTGTTTTTTTCATTTGGCTGCTTCTTTAATTACTTCTTTCTGCCATTATATAGAGCTTTAGTAAAACCATTGTTTTCCGCTGTTGCACTTGAAAGTATAAACGCAACAGAGAAAATGAGAGGAACAGCAAATTATGTTGCTGGATTTACAAGCCAGGTTGGATATACTTCGTTTTTTATTATTGTTTGCATTGGTGCTGTTTTCTGTTTTAGAAAGACGGTATTCAAACGTGCGAGTTATCCTCTGCTTCTTTTTATGGTAGGCGGCCTTCTTTTAACGGGAAAACGTGGACCGATTGCCTTTTTTGTTGCGGCAATAATGCTGGTCTATTTTATGGAAGGATATGGAAGAGAAAAACTATATCGAGTGTTTAAGATTGCCGGACTTCTCGTCGCTATGTTTATGGCACTCGCATTTTTGGCAAAATTCACAGGTAGTGATGGAATAAAGAAGATTTATGAGACGTTTCAAGAATTGATTACGTCAGGCTCGGTTGACGATGCTGGCCGAACACAGCTTCATGAACAGGCGATTAGATATTTTATAGCTAATCCCATATTAGGGATCGGATGGACAAATTTCATGAAGATGTTTACACTTCGAAACACACATGTACATTGTATCTATCTTCAATTATTGTGCGAAACAGGACTTGTTGGTTTTATTGCGTTTGTGGGATTTTTTGCAAAGCGATTTGTTGCAACACTGAAACAAGCGCAAATGGTCAATCGAACAGGAAATGCCATGGACGCATCGTGGATACGATTTTCATTGTATGTACAGGCTTACTTTTTAATGTATGGCATTACAGGAAATCCATTGTATGACGTTGAGGAAACCATCTTGTATTTCTTTGCAATTGGAATATCATATTTGCCACTGATTGGTAATAAACAAGGAGATTGATTATGAATGTTGCAATCTTAACTTTCCAATTTGCTCATAATTATGGAGCACTTCTGCAAGCATATGCATTAAAGACATATTTGCAAAATCATAATATGAATGCTGAGATTGCACCATATTATCCGGATTGGGCTCGGGCTGAGTATGCAATCAGTCCTTTTACAAAGGGTGTGCCACCAAAACGTAGAGTACGATTGGCGTTACAATACTTTAAAAGAAAAAAACAGAGTCGAGTTTTTTCTAGATTTATAGAGGAAGAACTAAAGGTTAATGATGCTATTTCTGAACAAAAGGAATTGGTGACATGGCTAGATCGCCATGATTGTGTTATTTGCGGTAGTGATCAGATTTGGAATAATAATATTACAGGCGATTGTTCTGCCTACTATGCGGGGGGATGCAAAACTAGACGGATATCCTATGCGGCTAGTCTTGGAACACTACAGCTGACGGAAGTTCAGAAGGATAATATTAAAGCGAATCTACCATATTTTTCAGAAATATCGGTTAGAGAGCCTAGTTCGGCAACAAAAATAGCCGAATTGATTCAAAAAGAGGTTCGTGTTGTTTTAGATCCCGTGTTTTTACTGAAAAAGGATGAATGGAGAGAATTAGCTAAACCGGTTGCTGTTGAATCAAATTATGTGTTGGTGTATTTTTTGCAGGAAAATGAAGAATTATTGAATTATGCTAAAGCGTATGCGCAAGAGAATAATTTGCGAATCTACGATATACATCCAACAATGTCTAAGAAGCATAGTGGATGCAGGAGACTAAACAACGTGGGTCCGAAGGAGTTTGTATGGCTGATACAAAATGCATCATGTGTTTGTACAAACTCTTTTCATGCTACAGCTTTCAGTGTTATATTCGAGAAGAAATTAATACATATTCCAAATGGGAAATCGCCAGAGAGAACAATATCGTTACTGAATCGAGCTGGATTAGAACTGAAGAAGCAAGGTGAGTTCCCATTTTATGATTTGGGCAAATGTGACAGTTCGAGCCTATATCACGAAATAAGCGAATCAAAAGTGTTTATTGAGAATGCGCTGAGGAGAGAAAATAATGGCGATTAAGATTGCAACAATGATAGGAGATAACTATGGTTCGGCATTACAGGCTTTTGCCCTTCAGCAGTCAATAAAAGAATGTGGGGGGGTCAAGCATTGTAAAACTGCGGCCCAAAAGCTATATCATACGATTTGCGAAAACCTATCTGATACCCACGAAGTATGATGGCGTAAAAAAGAAGGCTAGAAAAGCCGTATCTGATTTTAAAAACCGCAGAAAGCGAAGAAAAGTTCGGGAATTCTATCAGAAAAACATCGTGGTAGAAATACATCGGACAATTGAAGAATTATTGTCGAATGAGAAATCAAGGATTACGTTTATCTGCGGAAGCGATCAGATTTGGAATCCTCAATTTCAACCTAATCAACTTTTCTATTTGGATTTTTCGACCAAACTGAATATAAAAAAATACAGCTATGCAGCAAGTATTGCTGTATCGTCCCTAGCAAAAGAAGAATGCGAGTATTATAAGCGAAAGCTAAAGGACTTTGAAGGAGTGTCCGTTAGAGAAAAAACGGGAAAATATCTGCTTGATGAACTGTTGGACAAAAACGTTAGAGTAGACGTAGATCCAGTACTTCTTCTCGGCGCAGACAAATGGGAAAGCATGATGAGTGCACGGTTTAGCGGAAAGGATTATATTCTTCTGTATATGCTAAGACCAATGCCTGAGCTCTTATCTTTTGCCAAAATGGTTGCTCAAAGTAGAGGATTAAAACTACTGTATATTGGGGATTTTGATTACGATGATGCTGACATCGAATCTTGTCACGATGCAGGAGTAGAAGATTTTTTAAATGCTATATACTCCGCAAGATATGTCATCACAAATTCCTTTCATGCAACGGTTTTTTCAACAATATTTAAGAAAAAGTTTTGCAGCTATGCGGTGAGTCGAACAGGTACAAGAGTACTTGATTTCCTTGATGACTTTAATTTACAAGAATGTCGAATTGATGATTTAAACAGAACAGATTACAGTTTTAATCAGAAAATAGATTGGGATGAAATATCTTCAATCATTAACAGGAAGAAGCAAGGATCACTGAAATATATCAGGTCTATTGTAAATCAGGATAAATAGTATGAGTGGATACATATCCTGGAAATATTAAGCGGAAGGTGGTTTTCAGAAATATGTATTTGAACAGCCTCGTGGAGAGTGAATGCTGCGGCTGTACAGCCTGTGAGCAGATTTGCCCTCGTAATTGCATACAAATGAGGAAAAACGAGGAAGGGTTTCTATATCCAGTCGTAAATAATGATAAATGTATAAAATGTGGGCTGTGCGAAAAAGTATGCCCCTTTGGAAACTACCAGAAGAGAGAACAAGGGGACATCTGCTATTACGGTTGGCATAAGGATGAGAATGAGCGAAGTTTAAGCACATCGGGAGCTGCCTTTATTGCAATTTCGGAGATGTGCAAGAAAAAGGGATTTACACACTTTTATGGTGCAGCATACGATAGTAATCTTTGTGTAAAGCACATTGATACATTTGAATTTGAGAATCCCGAGATGCTCCGGGGAAGTAAATATACCCAGAGTGACATTGGCGACACATATTCTGCGGTTAAGCAGAACTTGAAAAAAGGCGAAAAGGTGCTCTTTTCAGGAACTCCTTGTCAAGTTGACGGACTTAAGCGGTATTTGGGGAAACTGGGAGACGAGAACCTATTTTTGGTTGCGCTGGTATGCCACGGTGTTTCCAGCCCGGAAGCGTTTGCAAAATATTTGCAAGAGGTCGGGCGTGATAACAATTCGGAAGTTATCGGTATTCGATTCAGAGACAAAAAAATAGAAAAAGGACATTTGTCGCATAGATTTACAACATTGTCATTGAAGAATGGGCAGGAAATATCATCGACCGATAATATATACACTACAGCATTTGGCATTGGTGTAATGGATCGAGAAAGCTGCTATCATTGTCCCTATACGTCTCCAAGTGGAGCAGGAGATATCACTATTGGTGATTTTTGGGGGATTGAGATAGAGAAACCCGAATTAAGTTCGGAGATTTCAAAAGGAATTTCGCTGATTATTCCACATAATGAAAAAGCAGCGAATATGATAACTGATTTGGAAGAAATCATGGTTCTGGAAAAAGTACCCCTGAGATTCGCATTGAATAATCGGCAACAGCAGTTGCAAAGACCAATTGATAGACCGATGATGCGTAGCTCATTTTTAAAAAGAATATTAATTAAACAGAAGAAGTTTAAAAAAGAGGCCCAAAGCGCAATTTTGATTTGGAAAATCGAAGGCTACAAAAAAAGATTGGTCAATAAAGTTAACAAGATTATCGGAAGGAAAAGGATATAATTGTAAAAATGAAGCGTGAGGAAAAGAAACTTGTAAAAAATACTTTGCTTCTAATGCTTGGTAATTTTTCATCAAAACTGCTAGTCTTTCTGATGGTGCCGTTATATACCTCTGTCTTAACAACAGCAGAGTATGCAACATCTGACCTATTGACGACAACAATTAATCTACTGTATCCGTTTGCGACATTAATGATTAGTACAGCGGTCATGCGTTTTTGCCTTGATAAATGTAAAGATTCAAGACAGTTGCTGAGTATTGGAATTTGGATAGAGTTCATTGGAATTGCATTTGTGGCATTGGGGTCGATGCTCTTTTTCAATTCGGGTAATCTACAAGGATATAGATACTATTTCTTGATTGGATTCGCAGGGTATTCACTCTATACATTGCTAATGGAATATGCAAAAGGCAGTGAAAAAGTGGGGATGTACTCCATTGCCGGCGTATGCAATACAGTTGCTCTTATATCATGCAATATTGTGTTCTTGCTAAAACTGGGGTTGGGTATAAAGGGATACCTCATGGCAATGATTGCCGCCTATTGGATAACTATCGTTGTGCTGTTTATCGGCTGTAGGGCATGGAAGGACTTGTTGTGGCCAAATCAAATTGAACGTGGCTATGTCAAGGAAATGTTGCAATACTCTATTCCGCTTATGCCAAATTCAATAAGCTGGTGGGTTAGTAATTCGTCTGACAGATATATTATGAATATATTTCGTGGACTCAGTGAGTTGGGAATATATTCTGTTTCTTATAAAATCCCATCAATTATGGCGACTATTTCTGGAATAATGGTAAGTGCTTGGGAAATGTCTGCAGTTGATGATTTTGGAAGTGAAAAGAGCAGACGATTTTTCTCTCAAATATACGATATGTGGGTGCATACATATCTTATTGTTTGTACAGGGCTTGTACTTGGTGTAAAGATTCTTGCCTTGATTCTTTTCCAGAAGGATTTCTTCTCGGCGTGGCGCTTTGTACCAATTCTTCTTTATGCAAGTATTTTTAGTGGATTGAGTTCGTTCCTTGGAACCGTTTTTACTGCGGCGAAAAAGACGAAAGCTGTTTTTGTTACCACAATGGTAGGAGCCGGAATAAACATAGTTTTGAATTTCGCACTTATTCCATTATGGGGAGGATATGGCGCGGCAATTGCAACAGCAGTTGGTTATTTGGCAACCTTTTTTTCACGATTAAAAGGTGCGAATAGCATTATGCATTTGGATGTGGATTATAAGAAGCACTTTTTCAGACTGGGAGTTCTACTATTGATGGTTGTAGTAAGCTGTGCTGACAGCTGGATAAATTACGCCATTGGTTTTCTTGTTCTGCTTATGGAGCGGGATTTTATTGCGGACGTAATAAAAAAGGTTATGCGTAGATTTTATAAAAAAAGGAATTGACAATATGCGAAAGAAGGAAGAGACTCGTGAGAGCAGAGCAGAGCAGAGCAGAGCAGCGTCTTTGGATGTTTTGAAGGCAATATGTGCGTTTTTGGTGGTATGTATTCACGTCCCTTTTCCTGGAAAAGTTGGTGAGTACTTCACAGCCTTGACCAGGGTTGCCGTACCGATTTTCTTTATGATTACAGGTTTCTTTCATGCTGACGTTGTTCTCGGTCGGAAAAGCAAGGATCAAATCAAAAAGATTTTCTTGTTGAGTATAAAAGCCAATGTGATCTTTTTGGTATGGAAATTTGTGTATAATGCGGTAAAGGGAAAACAAGCTGTACATGTGTTTGTGTTAGAAGCTTTTTCGAGCGACGCTTTAGCAAAATTCTTCCTATTTAACGATAATCAAGTCGGTCCGCATCTATGGTATTTGAGCGCAATTTTATATGTATTGATTATAGTATTTCTAATCGATCGTTTGAATGCTAAGAAGGTGTTGTACTACAGTACACCGATACTTCTTTTGGGTGATTTAGTACTTGGAAAATACTCACTCGTTTTTCTGGGACATGAAGTGCCGTATTATTATGTACGAAACTTTCTTTTCGTAGGACTCCCATATTTTAGCATAGGAAATATAATTCGTGACCGTTATTCTCACATCGAAAGAATTGGAAGAAAATGGCTTGTTTCAGCAATGGTATTGTTTTCGTTTACAACAATTGCTGAACGGATGATTTTGGTTTCCGTAGGGAAAAATGCGGTGCGCGATCATTATTTAAGCACAACATTTCTAGCTGTTTCAATTTTTACGTATACGTTAGTAAGGCAAGGACGACAAGGAGCAAACTCCAATAGGCAGAAGCTTTTAGCTAAAATTGGTAGAGAATACTCGGCAGATATTTACATTGTACATCCTATTATCATAACAATACTACAAGTTGTATTTAGCATATTGGGACTACGTACTATTTATGTAAGAATGGCTCCGATGATTGTTTATATGGGTACAATAGTGGTGATAAGTGTGACTAGAACGCTTAAAAGGAGGCTACTGAATATTTGAAAACAGTAATAATGGCAGGTGGCAGGGGTACCCGGATCTCCTCTGTTGCCAGTGATATCCCCAAGCCGATGATAAAAATCGAAGGAAAGCCCGTTCTGGAACATGAACTGGAGTGTCTGCGCGACCAAGGATTCACAGACATTATTTTGACCGTCTCTCATCTCGGAAACATCATCATGGACTATTTTGGTGATGGTTCAGGCGTATCTCCGGCAACAGGGAAGCTCTTCGGTGTTCATATTGAATACTATTTTGAGAAGGAGCCGCTAGGCAATGCTGGTGCACTTTTCAAAATCAAGGATAAGCTGGATTCGGACTTCCTTCTTTTGAATGCAGATGCGGTGTTCGATGTGGATTTCAATCGATTCGTAGCCTTCCATAAACAGCATGGCGGTTTGGTTACTCTTTTCACGCATCCGAATAGCCATCCTTATGATAGCGGACTCATTATTGCTGATAAAAATGGGGCAGTCGAGCGATGGCTGGCTAAGGAAGATGAACGGCCGGAATACTATCGCAACCGTGTCAATGCTGGACTTCATGTTATCAATCCGAGCATTTTAGATCATTCGGGGATTGATGCGGACAAGGTTGGCGCTGTGGGAGAGAATGGGAAACCGATCAAGGTTGACTTGGATCGACAGCTTCTTAAGCCGTTGGCCGGAACCGGTAAGATGTTCTGCTACGATAGCCCTGAATATGTGAAGGACATGGGGACACCCGAACGCTATTATTCCGTATGTGAGGATTACAAAACTGGTCGTGTTTCCGGAAAGAATCTGAAGAATAAGCAGAAAGCGGTGTTCCTTGATCGGGACGGTACTATCAATAAATATGTAGGCTTCCTACGGAATATAGACGAGTTCGAACTGATGGACGGCGTGACAGATGCAATCAAAAAGGTCAACGCCTCCGGTTATTTGGCAATCGTTGTTACGAATCAGCCTGTGATTGCTCGTGGTGAAGTGTCCTTTGAAGAACTCGAAGAGATTCACAACAAAATGGAGACACTTCTAGGCAAAGAAGGCGCATATCTGGATGCCATCTACTTCTGCCCACACCATCCGCATAAGGGATATGAAGGGGAGCGTCCAGAACTGAAGTTTGACTGTGATTGCCGCAAACCGAAACCTGGAATGCTGCTGAATGCAGCACGGGACTTTAACATTGAACTGTCGCAGTCTTGGATGATTGGCGATGGGGAAAATGATATCAAGGCGGGTCAGAATGCCGGATGTCAGACTGCTTTGATTGGTTCTGAGTCCTACGGACAGACTGTGACGGTATCGTCTTTGAAGGACTTTGTGGAAAAATATCTGAAATAAGAGGGAGATTGTAGCTATGCGTGAATTGGATAACCGACTGATGAGACATATCGACCTGTTGGTAGAACGATACCCCTCTTTAGAATCTGCGAAGAATGATATTGTTGCCGCATACCTTTTGCTGGAGGAGTCCTATGAGAACGGTGGAAAGCTTCTTGTGGCCGGCAATGGTGGTTCTGCAGCAGATGCGGAGCATATCGTTGGTGAACTGATGAAGGGCTTTAAGCTGTCTCGTAAGCCCGAAACTGATTTTGCAGAAAGGCTGGTCGCCGAGAATCAGGAACTCGGTTCTGTTCTGGCAGAAAACCTGCAGGGGGCACTTCCTGCAATTGCACTGGATGGTCATCCCGCCCTGTCCACAGCCTATATGAATGACTGTGAACCTCTACTCTGCTTCGCACAGCAGGTCAATGGTTACGGTAAATCCGGGGATGTGTTCCTTGGCATTTCCACCAGTGGTAACAGTAAAAATGTGCTGTATGCGGCGACAACCGCACACGCTAAGGGAATGAAGGTCATTGGACTGACGGGAGCAAAAGACAGCAAGCTGAAGGATATGAGTGATGTGTGCATCAAGGCTCCACAGACAGAAACTTATATGATTCAGGAACTGCATTTGCCTATCTATCATTGTCTGTGTCTGATGTTGGAAAATAGGTTCTTTGCGTGATTATGACTAAGCCATGCTCAAAGCATGGCAACGCCATCCGAAAATGCTGCCTCTACGTGGCGGATGGCAGGCAACGAGAGTTTCCTCTCGGCTAAAGCATATATTGTTAATTCACTCTTTGGATGAGGAAAAACTATAATGGGAAAGTATTTTGGAACTGACGGCTTCCGTGGTGAGGCGGGAATCACGTTGACCGCTGACCACGCCTACAAGGTTGGCCGCTTCCTTGGCTGGTATTATAACGCAGTGCGCGAGCGCAACGGCAACAACGAGCCTGCCCGTATCGTTATCGGTAAGGACACCCGCCGCAGCTCCTATATGTTCGAGTATAGTTTGGTGGCAGGACTGACCGCCTCCGGAGCAGACGCTTACCTGCTGCATGTCACTACTACGCCCAGTGTGGCTTACATCGCTCGCGTGGATGACTTTGATTGCGGCATCATGATCTCCGCCAGCCACAACCCCTATTATGACAACGGTATCAAGCTGATCGACTGCTACGGTGAGAAAATGCCGGAGGAGACCCTGCTGCTGGTGGAGGACTACATCGACGGCAAGCTTCATGTGTTTGACAAGGACTGGCCGGAACTGCCCTTTTCCCACCGTGAGCATATCGGCTGCACCGTGGACTATGTGGCAGGCCGTAACCGCTACATGGGCTACCTGATCAGCCTGGGCATCTACTCCTTCAAGGGCGTGAAGGTTGGTCTGGACTGCGCCAACGGTGCAAGCTGGAATATCGCTAAGTCTGTGTTCGATGCGCTGGGTGCTGACACCTACGTCATCAATGCACAGCCCAACGGTACGAATATCAATAACAATGCTGGATCTACTCACATTGAGGGCTTGCAGAAGTTCGTGGTAGAGAAGGGTCTGGATGTTGGTTTCGCCTATGACGGCGATGCTGATCGTTGCCTGTGTGTGGATGAAAAGGGTAATGTTATCACTGGCGACCACATCCTGTACATCTACGGCTGCTACATGAAGGAGCGTGGCAAGCTGCTGACAAACACTGTTGTTACCACGGTCATGTCCAACTTTGGTCTGTACAAGGCGTTTGACGAGCAGGGCATCGGCTACGCTAAGACCGCAGTGGGTGACAAGTATGTCTACGAGTACATGGCCAAGAACGGCTGCCGTATCGGTGGTGAGCAGAGCGGGCATATCATCTTCTCCAAGTATGCCAGCACCGGTGACGGCATTCTGACCAGCCTGAAAATGATGGAAGTCATGCTTGCAAAGAAAGTTCCCATGAGCAAGCTGGCAGAGCCACTGAAGATCTACCCGCAGGTGCTGGAAAACGTTCGTGTCACTGATAAAAAAGCTGCACAGGATGACGAAGCAGTTCAGGCAGCAGTCAAGGCCGTAGCCGAGGCACTGGGCGATACCGGCCGCATTCTGGTGCGCGAGTCTGGCACGGAGCCTGTTGTGCGTGTGATGGTGGAGGCTCCCGACCACGACACCTGCCAGAAATATGCCTCTCAGGTCGTGGAGGTCATCAAGAGCAAGGGCTACGCTGTCTGAATGCAGCCTTGATACTGCAATCCGGGTTGATGTATATTTCACCTGTGCCCTTGAAAACTAGTTTTTAAAGGGTTATATTTGAACCGTGGGGAATTTTTCACGGTTTTGCCACTCGAAACTTTGCACACCTCTACGCGGTGAGCGGCAGGCAACACAGTAAAAGGTGCTGTGGCGAAGATGCAGATATTGTATTTTATGAATTGGAGGAACACAGCATGAGACACTTCGATGAGCTTGATAAGCGTCTTGATTACATTGAGTTCCGGCAGGAACTTTTATTTGAAAACACTGATTTGACCAGATTGCTTTTTGAATATGAAATTGACCGTAAACAATACAAAAAGATTATGGATTTGATGGAGGCATACAGAAAAAAGCTGGATAATAAGGAAAGTGTAAATCATGGCACATTTGAGACGGAGATGTTCCGAATTGTTCCTGAGTGTCATGAAGATTACCACATGTGTGAATATATTGCTAGAGCGTTTATGGATGAACACCGTTGGGAAGAAGTTTTTCCGGCTCTGTATGGAGATATGCCAAAATATAAATTTTTAAAGAGTGAAAATGGGTGAATGGTTAATGGCTTTTTTGGCTTCTCTCAATTCAAAACATTTTGGAATTGGATTGGGTTGGCTGCGGATCTATTTGGAATTGTGGCTTTAGCGATAACGATTTGGCAGATTATGCAAGTTAAAAGCAAAGTGAATTCTTCTATAGATGCCATGAATGAGCTGAAAAGACTCCAAGAGCAAGAGCTACTTAAAAAGATTTTTAAAGAACTAGAAGGTCAGCAAGAAAACCTGAATTGGCTATTAGAAAAACATGGACAGAGTGGATATCGGGGGACAATATTCGAAGAAAAAAATGCAGTGATAGTAACAACTTTAACACATTGCGTTAATGAATTGCCAATCAAATATAAGGAAATCTCTGACCCAATACGGTCAACGGTACTAGAACTACGCGGTTATAATGGTGAAGGTAAAAAGCATCTCGAAGAAGCAGAGGGCTATTTGTACAGCGCAATACAAGCCGTTAAAGTAGCGGAAGAACAGTTTTCGGTAGATAATATAAAAATGATTGCGCACTCGGACTAACCAGCAAAAAAATGTGAGACAAGGTGTTAGCGCCGTGTGGACTGAACTCCAGAAGTTCATACGGCATATTCTTGAGCACAATATATAGTTTGTGACAGAAATAAAAACGAGGCGAAAATCAGTGGGCAATACACGCGCGCGCCGTAAGCGCAAGCCCGGCGGTGGTCGTAAGCCATCAAAACCAGAGTACAGTGCAGCCAAGAACTTGGCACAGCAGATGAAAGCTGCCGCTGACCTTTATACGGACAAAATGAGCCTGCAAGCCATTGCAGACGTCCTGTCCCTCAACCCCATCAAGGTTCGGAAGCTGCTCATCACAGCCGGGGTCTACGAGTCGGACACGGCAAAGCTCGTCCAACAGACCTTTAATACCCTCAGAGAAACGCAGAGTTATTCTGCTGCTGTCACCTCCACTATGTCCGCTTTGCAGCTGTCCCGCCCCTCGGTGACCTCTTATCTGCCGTATGAGAAAGGCGTGTACTTCCCGGAGGAAGCTGAAGCGGCGAATATCAGTGCAGGGGCAGAGCGGCAGCGACACTACCGAGCTGTGGTTGTGCTGAAAAAGGATCCCTGCGAAGAAAACCTCTGGAAGTGTGTGGTGGCTTTTCGGGGATACAAGTTCAAGACGATGTCCGGCTTGCCTTTTACATATACGCTGAAGAAGGGCAGGGAAGATGAATTCACCAAGGAACTGTGGATCGACCGCAGAGAGGACAGCAAGAGCCTTGCTTGGAGTTCTGTGCTGCTGGCGTATCACAATATCGGTAAAATTGGAGAGGTAGTGGACAGACCTAAGGCGCTGGGAGATATCCGGGGTGTGTCGTATATCTATGGTCTGTTCTACCGATTTGGCCTGATCGACGTGCCAGACGAGGTTAAAGAGAAGATGGCGAAGCGATAAGAAAACGAGACATATTTTGTTTTAAGATGGAATGTGATATAATAAAACTGGCGGTTTACCGTACTACATGAAAAGGGCAGGTGAATGTGCAAATGTACATCATTTGTCAAGATTCAACACTTTCATCAGCTATCGAGGCAGTTGCTAAAGCAGTCAGCCTATTATGTTTGAAGCAAGAAAAGAACAGAATCAATAAGAGGATTCAGTCATTGCTTCATATTGCTGATGATCTGGCACCGGATTCTGTGGAGTATCAGTGCGTTTATGAAAGAATTCTCGAATTGGAAAGGATGCGAGAACTGATCAGACGCATTAGAAAGGCTAAGTGTGCACAGATTTATGCGCAATTGCATATGCTATGGGTTAATAGAGCCCAAAAGGCCAGTCGCGCGACTGCGGGTTTGACTACTGATCCAATGAGCATCGCAATGCCCATTCCTCCCACGTTTGAGGCTACCTTGAGTAGTTTCGGACGTGGGAGGGATTTGGATGCCCTCGCATGCTGAAAAAAATCAAACAGAGATCGAAAACTACTATCATATTATAGACCCGGAGGGAAGGCTGTCTGAGAATGAGAGGGCTAAAGAAGAAAACAAGGTGTTAGCGAATATGCCTGCTTGCTTCCCGGAAGCACTACGATATGTGATGACACGCTTCGGATTTACGCAAGAGGCGCTGGCCTTTGCATCAAAGGTATCAGAGTCAACGATTGGTCGCTACAGAAATGGAAAGGTTGAAAGTTTTTCTGAGAAAAACGTGGTTGCACTATGCGTTGCTATGCACCTTCCTCCATGGCTTTCGTTTGCGCTCATAGCAAAAGCGGGTTTTAGCTTGGCTGCGACCAAAGAACAGCTAGCACATTTGATGATTCTTAACTGTATGTATATGAGGTCAATTGATGAGGTGAACGAGTACTTAAGGGAAAGAGGAAATGCTTCACTGTCCCGAGAGACGGCACAGGATTGTCGAGCTTCTTGAGATTCTGAACCTAAAATGATGAGCCGTGTGTTCAACTCCCTGCCGGAGAAGGATACACGGCTCATTTGCACTGTTTGAGGATAAGGACAGGAAAAGGCAGATGCGAATCTGCACACTTGGCTCATCAGGAGACCGTGTGAGCCAGCTTAAAATTGAATTGCTGCCTGTTTGGTTTGGTACTGCTCGAATGGGTAGTAAGCCGGGGTGGATTTCAAAAAATCTGAAATTATTTCGGATTTTAGGAGTTTATTCCGGCTCTTTTGCGTTTATAGGATCGGAATTGGCAGATTACACAATTTTCTGGCTTATTTCTCGTCGCTTCGATGAAAAGCGGCTGCTCCTATTTACAAATAGAGTTTTGGCTGCTATATTATAAATGTAATAATAGCCTGAAAAGCTCTATTGAAAAGATAATAATTTGTAACGTGGAGGTGTATTACCAGACAAACATAGTCATGTTGTTCAGTTAAAAAAATCCTTCTGAATGACGTCTCAGCAAGAGACATTACATAGGTTTTTAGTAGAGTGCCGCGATTGTTGGAGGCAGTCAGCGCACAATTATTGAGGAGTTATAACTAAACGGTCCTTAATTCAATACTAAAACACTACTGTAAGGTTGAAGTGCGTCTACTTGCTGATAAGACTATAAAATGTCTGGCTAATACACGTCCGGTCAATGAGTACGGAAACGGAAATACATAAGACCGGAGTAAATTTAGAAACAAGTAATGCGTAAGCAACTTGAAATCTGAATTTGCTCCGGTCTTTTTTTATTAAAATTTTCAGCGAAGGAGGTGAACCGAGGTGGCATCCGCTGTACATAAGAATACCGAGACCAAAGCGGCATCCGTCAATGTCAACTCGGTTTGCCGCCAGAATACTGCTGAGCAGGGGATGGCTGCGCCAGATGAGTTTATGGCAGAGGTTCAGTGGTCCATGGCAATACGGAAGATGATTGCAAAACTTGAGTTCGGAGACGCTCTAAAGCTGCTGATGAACGACCGGGATATGTCTGTAGAGAATATGGAGTCTGAGTCCGGACTCTCTGTGTCCACAGTGAAGCGGCTTCGTGCGGGTCAGGAGGCAAGCGCGGAACAAGTCGTTGCCATTTCGGTGGCATTGCGGCTTCCGCCAATGGTCAGCAGTGATTTATTGAGAATGTGTGGAATCACACTGGACTTTAACAATCAAAGGAATACGGTCTATCAGATGATTCTGACGGGCCATTACAAAGACGGTATCGAGAAAGTCAACGTCTATCTTGCAGCTTGTGGATGCGCCCCACTCAAAACTGCCTGCTAAGGTACCTACAACAGAATATCCATGAGGCGATTAGACCATAAAACGGTCTGGTCGCCTCTTTTTTTTTGAAATTTTTTCTGAGGTAAGGGCTCAAGAAGTGAGCCCTAAACGGTAATAAAACGGCGCAGTAAGGCTGCATAAGAGCATCTGACATGACGGTACTTTTTATAAAAGTACGAAATAACGATGCTTTATGTGCTGCTTTTTAGAGCTCATCTGATGAACTGGTGATTTGAGGTGTTCTCGGTTATCATGTAGTCAGTTCAAGGGACGAACCCCCAAAAAGGCAAGTTCTAAGAACAAAAATAATATCGTAAGGCCCGATTCTAGAGAGGGTTAAGGATACCATAACGGAGTTTTACCAGCCGGCAGACGCTGTCTGCTGCGGTAGAACGACCAGTCTATGGGTGTACTTCCCATCTCTGGAATCGGGCCTTTTTGCGTTTTGCAGGTTGGTTCAGTGCATGGCGTGAACCCCTATCCAGTCTCCGTCATCGGTATCCTTCCCCTCCCTGAGTCCGGGGGAAAGGACACGAAAATGACTGACGTGATGAACTGCGTGGACAAGCTGCTGGAGAAAAAGATCACCGGCTACAAGCAGCGCATGGCTGTGAACCGCTACGGTGTTTATCATTAGCCTTCCAAATTTTCGACTTTTTACGCTTTATCGAAAATTTGGAGGTTTATATGAACTACAATAGCGGAAATGCCCGCCGTAACTTCTATGCGAAATGGGATAAGCTCCGGGAAGAATACCGGGCTGCTGGTATGAAGGAGGACGCTATCCAGAAGATGTATGAGTACGATCTGGCGGTATTCAATGATGATCGTGCCCACCATCGTTATGATGTTGAGATTCCGAGTGCAGACGATTCCGAAAATCGGAACGATTATGCTGACTTTGTGCGAGCCACTACCGTAACGGACACCTATCACGAAACGAAAACGCGCTTTGCGTGGGTGGGTGAAGTCCAAAACGAACGTCTGCAAGCCGGATTAGAGAAGCTGTCTGATGATGACCTTAAACTTTTGACGCTCTATGTCTATGAGGGGTATAGCACGGTGGAATTATCTAAAGCTTATGGCATTGCCCACCAGAATATAAGTAAGCGTATCATTAAAATCACTAATTTTTTGAAAAACTTTGATTTTCAGGGTGCAGATTGACCTTTCAACTGGGTTCGTAAGTGAAGGGACAATTTTCCAAGCGGCACTCACCGCAGGGCAAAGCGTCCGACTTCATGGTCCTTGAAAACTGAATAGTTCCGTCATCTGGTACTTCGATTTTGATAATGATACTTCCGTAATTCGCGGCCCGGTCACAAAGCAGACGGGGTGGCTGAAATGCCAATGAAGCGGTACAAGTCCGCTGCCAGATGTTTATGCCCCACTCGCAGGGGGCCGAGGGCGAATATGCGAGACCTTTAATCATATTGATCCGGGAACTGCCGGGTACGTTTTTGTGCATCTGGCAGTTCCCGTTTTTTACGTATCCCAATTTATTCTTTACCCGAATATTCACTTTTGATACATAGGAGGACACTTTTATGGATGAGTTGAACCCCACGGTGCGCGAGCAGGAGATCTACGAGGAGATGGAGCTGACCCCTGAGATGGTCAAGTCCATCCGAACTCTCTGCGGTACCTGTCTGCGGCACTTTGTGGATGCAAAGGCTTTCAAAATCGCGCTTGTACCCAGCCCAGACCGGAGCATGGACACATGCACCGTCTGCCAGATGCGGCGCGGCTATGATTATGTGGTCATGCACCGCTGACCCAACCATACCACCATACCTTGAACGAAGCTCGTTGCGGAACATCCGGCAGCGGGCTTTGCACATAACAACATGGAGGTACAATTTTGCAGCAAAACTGGAAATTCCAACGCGGAGACATCTTCTTCACCCATTTCGGGGCGAGCACCGGCTCGGAACAGCACGGTGACCGCCCGGCGGTCATTCTTCAGAATGACGTGGGCAATTATCACTCTCCGACCCTGATCGTTGCGACCATGACAAGCAAGGCGGAAAAGAAAGTAAACCAGCCGACCCACTGCCTGTTGGAAAACGCAGGGTTGAATATGCCGTCCGTTGTGCAGGCAGAGCAGATCTTCACCATCGACAAGAGCCGGGCGCTGAAGTATCTGGGGCATCTGACCCCGGAGGAGATGCGCAGGGTGGATGATGCAGTGCGTATCAGCCTTGCGCTGAACCCTATGGGCAGCATCCAGCAGATGGAGCCTATCCGGCGCTCTACGGCGCTTTACGCGCCGCCTGAGGTGGTGGATGGCAAACCACCTGTCTACCCCTATACGCCCATCAAATCGTCTTTTGAGAACGCCGGAAGCATCGAGGAAATGATGCTGTACACCGAGTTGCAATCCGCGGTTCATGCCATGATCCAGCGGCTGGAATACAGCTTCACCTTCAATCCCAGCCTGCTCACCAGCCCGAAGCGGAAGCAGCAGGTGGCTGAGATCTTAGAGGAAGCCGAGAAGTACATTTGGAGAATCAAGGAGGAAATGCGATGCGCCTGAACGACAACAATACTTTCATTGGTATCAACCCGCCGTACCAGCTTTCGGTCATCCACAGCAGCAAGCTGATCTATCCCCGCGAGATCTACCAGCGGGGCGTGGAGCGCAAGCGGGTGGAGCTGATCGCCAGAGACTTCAATGAGTACATCGTCAACGAGCCGAAGGTCAGCTTCCGCAACGGCAGGTACTATGTGATGGACGGGCAGCACACCATCGAGGGCTGCATCCTCCTCAACGGTGGCGCAGACCGCCCGATCCTCTGCAAGGTCTACACCGGCCTGACGATGGAGCAGGAAGCTCTGCTCTTTGCGGAGCAGAACGGTCACGCTGCGCCTCTGTCGGCGGGCATCAGGCTGCGCGCCAAGGTGGTGGGCGGCGATGCGCCTTCCAAGGCGTTCGTCGCAGCCACCAACCGGGTGGGGCTGTCCCTCAACTACGACAGCATGCAGCTGAGCGACTACCGTATCAGCTGCGTGGGCACGGCGCTGAAGCTGTACGACCAGCTGGGCGAAGAAATCTACTGCGAAGCTCTGCGGCACATCGTGGAAGCGTGGGAGGGCAGACCGGATTCCTTCCGGGCGGCTGTCCTGCGGGGCGTGATGTACTTTGTACAGCTGTACCACGGGCAGTACAGCGCGGAGCGGCTTGTCCGTGCGCTGAGCGGCGTCCATCCCATGGAGCTCTACCGTATCAGCCGGGATAACCCCGCCAAGCTTCCGGGCTGGCGGCGGTACGTTTATCCCATCTACACCACCTACAACGGCAAGTGCAGGAAAGACGCGCTGCCGATGAAGTTCTAAACTCAAATATCTCCTTTGGCAAGGGCGATGGTACCCGGAAAAGACCATCGTTCTTTACATATAGTATTTTCTTTCAAATAATTGACATATTGAACTGGAAAGGAGAGGACAGGAATGAGCGAGATCGCAGCCTGCACTTTGATTCAGGAAGAGCCCGACCGCAAGACGGAGCGGTACATGATGATGTTCAAGGATTACCCGGATGTGGTATCCGTAGACATTCTTCAGGAAATGCTTGGCATCTGCCGGAAGAATGCGTATCTGCTGGTCAAGCAGAATAAGATCCACTCGGCGCGTGTAGGACGCAGTTATAAGATACCAAAACTCTGCGTGGTAGAGTACCTGATCGATCAGAATCGGCAACTTGGAGGGATGCGCCTATCAAACTCTCTTGCGCCATCCTTGCAAAACACCCCAGAATCTTCTAAACTTATGATGCCTAAGCAAAGGACGTTTGGCTGCGAACAGAAAGGAGCATAACTATGACAAATGTGGCCGGACATTTAAGAGAACAAAACGGTATGTATCAGATGATTCTGAGCTGGAAAGACACAGATGGAAAGCGCAGAACCAAATCCATCAGCACAGGACTTCCTGTTAAAGGAAACAAAAAAAGAGCTGAATCTCTGTTGCGTAAAACACAAAAAGAGTTTAACCCTGAAACGATGCAGCAGGTTTCCGACCTGCCGGTATCGGAATATCTGAACCGCTGGCTTCGGGAAAGCGTGATGAACCTTCCGCCCGAAACCTATGGCAGATATGCTTATGATCTGGGAAGAGTAGTTGTCCCATACTTTGAAAAGAAGCGGCTGTCTTTGAAAGCACTCTCTCCGCGCGATCTGGAAACGTTCTTCCGCTATGAGCGTCAGCAGGAGGAGGCCAGTGTACAGCAGCTTCTGGATTGGCACAAGGAGTTGACCGATGCCCTACAATATGCCGTTGACAATAATTGGCTGAAGGTCAGCCCCATCAAAGAAGTTGACCCCTGCCTTGATAACTCCCCGGTACTTTTCACCGACTTCATCACGGACTGGTTGAAAATGATGAAGTCACGAGTGGAAATCACAACCTATACCAGCTATGAAAGAGCAATCGTTCACAAGATCGTCCCATATTTTGAACCGCTCCACTATACATTGCAGGATATGGAACAGCATCCCAAATACATCCAAGACTTCTACCAGCATGAGTTGGATCGTGGCCTTACGGCAAACACCGTCATTCACTATCACGCCAACATCCGCAAATGCTTGCAGTACGCTTTTCAAATCGGCATGATCCGTTCCAACCCGGCAGATCGCGTTGAACGTCCTCGTAAGGAAAAGTTCAAGTCGGAGATTTACAGCGGTGAAGAACTGGAGCAGCTTTTCAAAGCGATTCAAGGTGACCCTTCGGAGTTTGGCGTTATCATGGCTGCATTCTACGGCCTGCGGCGCAGTGAAGTTGTTGGCTTGAAATGGGATGCCATTGACTTTGAAAACAAGAAAATCAGCATTCAGCATACGGTTGTGACCGCAAAGGTCAACGGAACGCTAACAGAAATCGCACGAGATAAGACAAAAACAAAGTCGAGCTGCCGGACACTTCCCCTAATCCCTGCCTGTGAGCAGATGCTCAATAAAATGAAAAAGGAGCAGGAGCAGAATCGGAAGGTCTGCGGCAAAAGCTATTGCACCGATTATCTTGACTATATCTATGTAGACCCGATGGGAAAACGGATTCGGCCCGATTTCCTGAGCCAACATTTCCCGGATTTTCTGGTCGCACACCAGATGAAGCGTATCCGCTTTCACGATCTGCGCCATAGTTGTGCCAGTCTGCTCTATGCCAATGGCGTGAGCCTGAAGGAGATTCAGGAGTGGCTCGGTCACAGTGACATCAGCACAACAAGCAACATTTATACACATCTGGATTTCTCCAGTAAGGTGTCCTCGGCGAATGCAATCGTCAACATCTTCCCAGAAAACACCAAAGTATAAGAAACTGAGCAGAAAAAGAAAAGCAGCCCAAAATCTTTCGATTCTAAGCTGTTTTATGATGGAGTGCCGATGGTGGGACTCGAACCCACATGGTTTCCCGAACGATTTTGAGTTTTTATCCTCATCTTCCATCTGGTGTCATCCAGTGATATCTAGTGATATCTGGTTCCCACTGTGCAAAGGCAAAATTCACGCCTCAACGAACAATAATTTGAAATATCCACGATTTTTCGATGCGTTTTTCCTCTACTCTGTTTTTTCGGTTTGGACCGCCCAAATGGAAATTGGAGGGATGTTCAGGAGGGATGCAGGGCAAAACGCTCCTCTGCTTAGGCACAAAACGAAAGGAAAGTCAAGGATAATGAATCAAAATCAAGCAAAAGAGTATTATAAAAAATTATTTGTGAACTATCCTGATGTGCTGTCTGTCGAAGAAGCAACAACTTTACTCGGTTTCAAAAGCCAGACTGCCATCATCAGAAGAATCCATCAACATAGAATTCGCTGCCTGAAAGTCGGACGATCTTTCATGATTCCGAAAGAATATCTCATCGACTATCTTTTGGATAGCTAAATTATATAGCCATTATATTACATAGCGCACCACTTTTCAATAAGAAAAGAGTGCGCTTTTTATTTTCAAACGAAAGGCGGTTGATTTTTTGAACACAAGCTGGAGCAAAACGTTGAAAAAGCCACATGACCCTTGACTACTTTTACGGACAAGCCGGAGAACTGTTTTCGTTCTACCGCATTCCCAAGGCTCTTTTTCAGGAGCCACGGTTCCAGAGTCTGTCCACCGATGCAAAAACCCTGTACGGCATCCTGCTGGACCGCATGAGCCTGTCTGTGAAAAACGGCTGGCTGGACGAGCAGAACCGGGTGTTCATTATCTTCACGATAGAGGATGTCAAGAGGGCGTTGTGTTGCGCAGACAACAAAGCGACCAAGCTGCTCCGGGAACTCGAAAAGTTTGGTCTGATTGAACGAAAACGCAGAGGTCTGGGAAAGCCAAGTTTGGTGTATGTGAAGAACTTTTCGGCAGAATCGTCAAAATCAATATTCCAGAATCGTGATTTTCACGATTCTGGAGGCTTCAAAAACGCAAGTCAAGACCCTTCAAAATCACGATGTAATAAGACTAAAGAGAATGATACTGAAATGAGTGAGACTGATCCATTCAATTCTGAAGAAGCGGATGGGATGAGCAAACGCACCCAACTGGAAGAATATTTTTCTCAGTCTTTGGAGATAGACCTTTTGCTCCGGCTCTGCCCGGATGACAAGGACATTATCTACCAGATCGTAGACTTGCTGGTGGACACCTGCGCTACCAACCGTAAGCTGCTGCACATTGCTGGGGACGATAAGCCCGCCGAGGTGGTATGCAGTCGGTTTATGAAGTTGAACGCCGACCACATCCGCTTTGTGCTGAAGTGCTTTGCAGAGAACAGCAGCCCGATCCGTAACATGAAACAATATCTGCTCGCTTCTCTGTACAACGCGCCCACCACCATGCAGCTTTCCTACCAGAACCAAACCAACCACGACTTAGCGAATCGGAGGTGATGAAAATTTCAAAGAAAGCAACCACGATAGCCATCGTCAACCAGAAAGGCGGCACCGGCAAGACCACCACCTGTGAAAATCTGGGCATCGGGCTGGCGATGGAGGGCAAAAAAGTTCTGCTGGTGGACACTGACCCGCAGGGCAGTCTTACCATCAGCATGGGCTGGCAGCAGCCGGACGAGCTGCCTGCCACATTGTCTACTCTGATGCAGAAAGCCATGAACGACCAGCCTATCCAACCCGGTGAGGGCATCCTGCACCATGCAGAGGGCGTAGACCTCATCCCTGCCAACATCGAATTGGCAGGATTGGAGGTGGCTCTGGTAAACAGCATGAACCGGGAAAAGATGCTCAAACAGGTGTTGGACGGAGCAAAACGGGAGTACGATTATATCCTGCTGGACTGTACTCCCTCCCTTGGTATGCTCACCATCAATGCACTGGCGGCGGCAGACACTGCTTTGATACCCGTACAGGCTCAATATCTTTCTGCCAAAGGTCTGGAGCAGCTTTTGCAGACAATCTGTAAGGTACACCGGCAGAAAATCAATCCGAAGCTGAAAATCAAGGGCATCCTGCTCACCATGACGGACAGCCGCACCAACTATGGAAAGCAGATCGACACTTTGATTCGTCAGGCATACGGTAGTAAAATCAAGGTGTTCGACCAGACCATTCCCCGGTCTGTTCGTGCTGCTGAAACCAGTGCCGCCGGCAAGAGCATTTTCCAGTATGACCCCAAGAGCAAGGTGGCAGAAGCCTATCAATCTCTTGCGAAGACTAACTATTAAAAGTCAAGCCCTAAAATAAAAAAATCCGCCAACCATCCGCTGCCCATGACAAACATCATTCAAATGCTGGCCTTGGAGTAGCGAGGGTGACGGAGAGAACAGCAAAGCAAGCCCAGCCAACCCTCGCAAAAACAGAATAGCATTTGAATGCTTCGGTTTGTCAAGGGTTCGCTGCGCCAGCTAAGTTGTTCTTGGATTTGGCTCAGGCTCTGGAGAAAATCAGGCAGCTGTAAGATATGCTTTTCCAGACTTCTGCAAAGCGTAGATCAGCCGCACGAGTTTCTTTGTGGCATGAGACAGGGCAACATTATAGTGCTTACCTTCAGCACGTTTTTTGGCAAGGTATTTGGCAAAGACAGGATTCCAATGACAAACGTACTTGGTTGCGTTGTAAAGGGCATATCGCAAATAACGTGAACCACGCTTTTCCATATGAGCGTAACAGTTTGTAAGTTTTCCTGACTGGTATGTAGACGGAGAGCAACCAGCGTAAGCAAGGATTTTGTCAGGAGATTCAAAGTTGGAAAAATCACCGATTTCAGCAAGGATCATGGCTGCTGACTGGATACCGACACCGGGAATAGAAAGAATCGGTGGATGCAATTCATCCATGATTTGCTGAATCGAATCTTCAATTTCGTCGATCTCGGAGGTGAGTTCCTTAATGAGTTTAATAGTGTGCTTCAATTCCAGAGATTTGGCAGGCATGACAGATCCAATAGACGATTTGGCTGCCTCTCGAATCTGGATGGCCTTCTCTTTTCCGTAGTGCCCCTTGGACGCTATTGAAAGAAGGTTTGTCAGCTTGGTAAGATGGGCTTCTGAAATTTGCTTTGCGCCGGGATATTCGCTGAGAAGAACATAGACCGAAACACCGTGGAGAGAGGGAACGAGCTTTTCCAATTCCGGGAACAGGATCGTGACCAGTCTGGACACTGACTGCTTCAGCTTGGCTCTTTCACGAACCTTATCGAATCGGTATCTTGTTAGTGACTTTAACTCTTCGTTGTGGTATGCTGTATCCGTGTAGGACTTGAGGTCTACATCGGACAATAGCATAGTTGCAATCGTTCTTGCATCCACACGATCGGTTTTGGTTTTGCGAAGGCTGAGACTTTTTCGGTACAGGTTGGTGTGCAAAGGATTCATGACATAGACGGCCAGGTCATTGTCAAGAAGAAATCCAAGAATGTTGTAGCTGTAATGTCCGGTAGCCTCAAGTCCTACTTTTATTTTGTCTGACTTTTTGGTACAGTTTCGAATCGTTTGAAGCAGCTGCTTAAATCCATCCATGTTGTTGGGGATGGTAAAGCAGTCAGCACGAACCATTCCGTCTGAATCAAGAATACAGCAGTCATGCTTATCCTTGGCAACATCAATTCCAACACAAACCATTTTGATACCTCCGGCGTATTTATTTCGATGCTGTTCAGGACCACAGACTTCTTTGCTCTTGTAACCTCGTTCTAAATAAACCGTCTGGCGGTATCTAACTGATTAACATTTCAACAAAGAAGCTGTGGTTGGAGCCTCCAATAAACCGTCTTTACGGTAAGGATTTTTCACCAATCCACAGCACCCTGAAACTATTGTAGCATTCCGCTGGAGAGCGGTCTATAAATACTACTCTTTTATAATACGAGGAGGTGTTGGTGGATGCCGAAAAGCGGCTTAAACGTAGCACTGAAAGGTCTCGATGATATTTTTTCGACCGAAGAGTCCCGGCAGGAAGAACAGCGGGAGCAGGTACAACAGATTCCCGTCAGCGAACTTTTCCCGTTCAAAAACCACCCGTTCAAAGTTCTGGACGATGATTCCATGACCCGGACGGTGGAAAGCATTTCGCAGTTCGGTGTGCTTGCGCCGCTGATTGCCCGCCCCAGACCAGAGGGCGGCTATGAGATCATCTCCGGGCATCGTCGGAAACACGCCGCAGAGCTTGCAAATCTGGACACCGTGCCTGTCATTGTGCGAAATATGGAGGATGATGCCGCCACGATATTGATGGTCGATTCCAATTTGCAGAGAGAACACATCCTGCCCAGCGAGCGGGCATTTGCGTACAAGATGAAGCTGGATGCAATAAAAAATCAAGGTGCTAGGTCAGATTTAACTTCGTCCCAAGTTGGGACGAAGTTGAGAGCCGATGAAAAAGTAGCAAAAGATTCAGGCGAAAGTCGCAATCAAGTCCAGCGTTTTGTGCGTCTGACGAACCTTGTCCCTGAATTGCTCGACATGGTGGACGAGAAAAAAATCTCTTTTAACCCTGCGGTAGAACTGTCCTATCTGGACGAAAAACAGCAACAGGATTTTTTAGAAGCAATGGATGCTTCCCAGAACGCACCATCTCTTTCACAAGCCATTCGGATAAAAAAGCTGGCGCAGCAGGGTGAGTTTGACTATGATGCAGTCTACAACATTATGAATGAGGAAAAGAAAAGCGAACTGGACACCGTGACCATCAAAAACGAAACCCTGCGGAAATACTTTCCACGCAATTACACGCCCCGGCAGATGGAAAGCATCATCATCAAGCTGCTCGACCAGTGGCAACTAAAAAAGCAACAGGCAAAACAGAAGAAGCAGGAAGAAGCGCGCTGATCGCAGACTGAACCAAAAGACCCAGTTCCGGGTCTTTTATTTTGCAAAAATTTTGGAGGAAACGTCTATGAACTTTACTACCACTCACATCCGTTCCGAGAAAGTCACCATTGATACTCGCATCTACACGATTCTGAACGGCAGAAAAAAGCCTGGTGAAGTCTATCTCGCTGCCATTGCCCCGGATATGGAGCTGACCATCATCACGCTGGACGAGGCTCCCGGCATCCTGCCCTGCTTTGAGGAGGATGATGCCTGCCTGAACCTTCCCAACACCTCGCTGCTGCTCTGCTACAACCCGGCGCAGGTGCTGAAGATGGGCGGCAAGCACTACCTGACCGGCCCGGTGATTCTGGTCCGCACCAACATGGACGGCGAGGTCATCTCGCTGACCATTGATGAGGTCTACCTGTTCCAGAAGTATCTGGCAAGCCACAGCATCACCCTGATGGCTGACGACCAGAAGCTGCCCTGCATCTGCATCGACTGAGGTATGCCATGCTGAACTTTTTTATCGGATTCGCATTTTTCGAAGCGGGTGCTATTTTCGGATTCTTTGTGGCGTCTTTGATGCAGGCAGCACGGAGCGGTGAGATCGGACTGAACGGAAAGGAGGATTCGCATGGCTGAAAACACCCTGTCCGTGCTGAAAATTGCGCTGGGACAGCATCCGCAGCAGGTCGAGATCGATAACGACCTGAAGGCTTTGCAGCAGGCTGTGGGCGGCTCCATCGGCGCAAGCTATCCCTTTGCCGACCCGGTTGCCATCGTTTATGCCGATGACGGCAAGCTCATGGGACTGCCTCTGAACCGTGCCCTTCGGGATGAAAACGGAGAAATGTATGATGCCGTTGCCGGGACTTTTCTCGTGGTGGGGCTGGGTGAGGAGGATTTTGCATCCCTGACCCCGGAACTGGCGCAGAAGTATGAGCAGCTTTTCCATCAGCCGGAAGCCTTTCTGAAATTGGGCAACCGTCTGCTGGTGCTGCCGATGCCCGATGAACCTCCCACAGAAAAGCCCCGCACTAAGCCCCCGGCAGAGCATGATCGCTAAAAGTACCCTGCTGCACGGGAGGTGATGGCAGTGCAGGAAGAAATCGAACAGAAGTCATTCAACATTATGATCTCCACCACCAAGCTGTCTGCCCGGACTGTCCTGCGGGCAATAAAGGCGGCGTTTCGGCTGTACCAGTCCAAGGCGTCCCAAGGCAAGCAGAGCGTCCGAACTCTGTTGCGGCAAAACCGGGGCGTGTCCAGCGTGGAGATCAGCAAGACCGGCATCCGTGGTCTGGAACGCTATGCCAAAAAGTACGGCATCGACTACGCCATCCGCAAGGACACCTCCGAGGTGCCGCCCCGGTATCTGGTCTTTTTCAAAGCCCCGGACGCAGAAGCCTTTCACTCGGCGTTCAAGGAGTATTCGGCATCTTTGCTCAACAAGGACAAACGCCCCTCGGTGCTGGCAAAACTGCATGAACTGGTGCAGGCAGCAGCAGAACTTCCCGGCAAAGTCCGGCACAAGGAACAGGAGCGTGGACTGTGACCACGAAAAAACTGACAAAGCTGCTGGCGCTGTATCTGCCCTATATTTTGCTGGGACTGGTGGCAACCAACTTTGGTGAAGCATGGCGGCTTGCCGAGGGCAAGGAACTGGGCGATAAGATCATGTCCATGACGGGTACTGTTCCGGTGGCGTTTGCGAACCCGCTGCCCAGCCTGCATCCGCTTGATATTCTGGTGGGTTTGTGCTGCGGTGCAGGGTTACGGCTGGCGGTCTATCTGCGTGGCAAAAATGCCAAGAAGTACCGCCACGGCATGGAGTACGGCTCTGCCCGGTGGGGCACCGCCAAGGATATTGAGCCGTTCATGGCTCCCAAGTTTGCCGACAACATTATCCTGACCAAAACGGAACGGCTGATGATGTCCAACCGCCCACCGGACCCCAAAAACGCCCGGAACAAAAATGTGCTGGTGGTGGGCGGCTCCGGCAGCGGCAAGACGAGATTTTGGCTTAAACCCAACCTTTTACAATGTCATAGTTCCTATGTGGTCACTGACCCGAAAGGTAGTATCGTGGTCGAGTGCGGGAACGCACTTCTGAAAAACGGTTATAAGCTGAAAATCCTGAACACCATCAACTTCAAAAAGTCCATGCACTATAACCCCTTCGCCTATGTCCACAGCGAAAAGGACATTCTGAAACTGGTCACAACCCTGATGACCAACACCAAGGGAGAAGGCAGCGGCGGCGACCCATTCTGGGAAAAAAGCGAACGTCTTTTGCTCACCGCCCTGATCGCCTATCTGCATTATGAAGCCCCAGTAGAGGAACAAAACTTCGCTACCCTGCTGGAGATGCTGAACACCATGCAGGTGCTGGAGGACGACGAAGAATACCAGAACCCGGTGGATCTGCTGTTTGAGGAACTGGCAAAAAAGAAACCCAACTCCTTTGCCGGGCGGCAGTATAAACTTTACAAGCTGGCTGCCGGAAAGACAGCAAAATCCATCCTGATCTCCTGCGGCGCACGGCTTGCCCCCTTCGACATCCAAGAACTGCGTGATTTAACGATGTACGATGAGCTGCAACTGGATACGCTGGGCGATAAGAAAACAGCGTTGTTCCTCATTATGTCGGACACGGATTCCACCTTCAACTTCCTCATCAGCATGGTGTACACGCAGCTTTTCAATCTGCTTTGCGACAAGGCAGATGATGTGTACGGCGGCAAGCTGCCCATCCATGTGCGGTGCCTGATCGACGAGTGCGCCAACATCGGGCAGATTCCCAATCTGGAAAAGCTGGTGGCCA